>ERZ808246.7-NODE-7-length-277857-cov-8.009028_pt1 | contig 277857 bp, 230 predicted proteins | sample MGYA00521083_ERZ808246 | MGnify/ENA primary metagenome ERZ808246 (study PRJEB31516, sample SAMN03275577) | gut metagenome | biome: mammalia-associated habitat; material: feces | host: Papio cynocephalus | place: Kenya | collected 2012-07-07 ... | reverse complement strand
CCAGCGCGATGGCGATAAGCGGTTTGAATCTGTTTCCCATCGAAAATCCCCCTTTGTAGCAGCATTTGTTAGTTTAGGGAATACAGAGGCGAATCCGCTTGAAAATACGATTATTTAGTAAGCGATGAATTCGAAACTAAGATAATCAACAGATGTCTAAGTACATGTTTTAAATCGTCGTGAGCCGCAAAGATATAATCTATATCCTGCCCGCGAAACATTCATTCCAAAGGAACCAACGTGCTAACGATTCACTATGGTGATAAGGAAAACGTTATATACAACACGTCGGTGTATTTCGACAACGTGTACTCCCCTCAATGGTTTGAGGACCCCTTTGCCCAACGCATTATTAAATCCATAGACAAAGGCACGGTTGTCGGACCCAACGCCATCGATACCAAAATTTTGGGGATTATTCCACCCGAGAAACTCTCAAGTGGAACCAAAACGCTAATGCTTATGTATTTTATGCCTCAAAACGTCTACAACGCATCAAACTGTGGGGACAACTGCGCCTATTGGATTCTGCGAATTGCCGCTCACCATGACATAACAATCAATCTGTACCATTTGATGGACTTTGGAAACGGAAAGTTTACGGCAAAGATCGCAAACACGGGCGATGTGATTCATTCGATGTATGACCTTGTTCCCATTGCGGGGAAATGTCTAAGGGAGAATCCCTAATGCGCGGCGCCTATCGAGTAATTGTTCAAAACAACCGAGTTCAGTTCAAGCTGACCATCAACCGAAACCTCACCATCATTCAAGGAAATAGTGCCACCGGTAAAACAACGCTCCTCGAAATGGTGAGGATTCACGATGAATTAGGGGAAGAAAGTGGCGTAACGGTAAGTTGCAAAGTACCCTGCAAAACGATAGCTGGAAAGTCTTGGCGCAGAGAACTTAAAGAAATTACCGAGTCTATTGTCTTTATTGATGAAGGCAACGCTTTTGTCCGAACAGAAGAGTTTGCTCATGAGGCAAAACATAGCTCTAACTATTATGTAATCGTGGCCCGTGAGTCGCTGCATCAGTTGCCCTACAGCGTTGATGAAATCTATGGCTTTAAAAACACCAACCGAACCACAACCAAGTATCCCGTTTATTCCCGCGTTTATACCTCCACGTATCGCATTTATGGTGATTCGGAATTCAAGGGAGAAAAGCCGGAACTCGTTATCGTGGAAGACACCAACTCTGGTTACGAATTCTTTCATTTACTGTGCAAAAAGAGCGGCATTAAATGCATTAGCGCCGGTGGAAAATCAAATATTTGTAATTGCATTATCAATGCATTGGAAAATAATATTCTAGTTGTTTAGTGCCAACAGGTTGTTTACATCCGAGTAGTGACAAATAGGGAGGACCCCGCCAAGCTGTGAGTTGTCTAGATTCCCAGCGAGGAGGGGGCCTCCCATGTCCCAGCATCCTAACGCAAGGCTGACCCCGAGGGGAAGGGAGCTGCTCTGCGAGCGCGTCGGCGGCGGCATGCGGGTGGCCGACGCCGCCCGCATGGCCGGCGTCAGCCGGCAGACCGCCCACAAGTGGCTCCGCCGACGCCGCGCCTGCAGCCCATGTCCGACAGGGGCTGCAGGCCGCGGCGCCTCGCCCGGCTCACGCCGCCCGAGGTCGAGGAGAAGGTGGCCAGGGCCAGGTCGGAGCTGCTGCTCGCCCCGCTCGGGCTTGCGGCCGAGACGGGCGTGCCCGCCCGCACCTGCGCGAGGATCGTCGCCCGCAGGGGCCTGCCGCGCCTGGCGGACATCGACCGCGTGACCGGCGAGACGCGCGTGCGAGGCCCCGTCACGCGCGTGCGCTACGAGAGGGGGCGGCCCGGCGAGCTCGTCCACGTCGACGTGAAGAAGGTGGCGAGGATCCCGGACGGCGGCGGGCACAGGGCCCTCGGCCGCGGCTGCGGCTCGCGGCGCGGCGCGGGGACCTCGTGCCTCCACGTGGCCGTCGACGACAACAGCCGGGTGGCCTACGCGGAGCTTCTCCCCGACGAGAGGAGGGCGACGGCCTGCGCCTTCATGGAGCGGGCGCTGGCGTTCTACGGGTCCCTCGGGGTCGAGGTCGAGCGGGTCATGACGGACAACGGCCCGGTCTACCGGTCCGGCGACTTCAACGCCATGCTCGGGGCGCGCGGGATCAAGCACAAGTACACGAGGCCGTTCAGCCCCTGGCAGAACGGCAAGGTCGAGCGGATGAACCGCACCCTGGCCCAGGAGTGGCAGTACGCGAGGGCGTGAGAGAGCGAGGGGGCGAGGGCCTCCGCCCTCGCCCCCTTCCTGGAGCATTACAATTGGGACCGCCCGCACAGCGCGTGCGGGGGCCTGCCCCCGATGTCACGTATCGTCGGTGTAAACAACGTCTTGGCACACAACAGCTAGTGATTGCTGATGGCGCTGCATTTGGCCCCGAAATCGCAGAGGCGACTGCTCTGTTACGCAGAAAAGCCATCAAACTATTCCTCCCGGAATCATTCGAACGGCTCGTGCTGAAATCAGGGTTATTTAATAGTAAGCATGTTAGAGACACGCTCCTCAATCCTGCAAAATATATCGAGAGCTCGAAGTTTTTCAGTTGGGAGCAGTTCTTTACAGCGGAGCTTATCGAAACAACGCGAAACACCCGTTTTCAATACGAAAAGAGCCGCCTGAACAAGGAGTTCTTAAACTCCAAGACTCTCGCGGCTCTTGAGGGCACCTTACCAGAACTTGGCATCACGACCAGTTAAAGCGAAAAGTACTCGCTCTCACTGGTCAAATTCGGATTCATCCACGGGTCGTCGTCAAGAAAGAACTCTGGCCACCGTTACATGAACAATGCCTGTTCACGTTTCCAGCGTTTAAGCTTCTCATCATTGGCCTCTTCCCTGCCGCGCGAGGTGAACTCGTAGTGGTGCAGCTCGACATAGGGCGTAAAGATAGATCGAAAGCCAGCCTCCCATACGCGCGGGCAAAAGTCGGCGTCGTTATAGCCGACGGCGAACACTTCGTTGTAGCCGACGACCTGCTCAAATACGTCGCATCGGACCATGGTAACGCATAATATCTTTCGCAAATTGACAACCGCATAGCGGAGCACGGCCCGCGCCCCGTCATATGATTTCAAGTGACCAAACAATCAACCATGGACGAAGGGGGCACGGGCTGTGTCTGGGAACATCGTATCTGAATCTACCCCGATTCCATTGACAACCTCTACGCCGCCTTCGGGCGGCCCTCATCCTCGGGCCAATTGGCCTCCTCGAACTCAGCGGGACTCAGATCGCCCAGCGCCGAGTGGATCCTGGCCCGGTTGTAGACGACCTCGATGTACTCGAAGATGTCCAGCGCCGCCTCGTCGCGCGTGTCGTAGGTCCGCGCGTGAACGCATTCTGACTTGACGATGCCCATGAGCGACTCCATCGCCGCGTTGTCCCACGGCGACGATATCGATCCCATCGACGGGCGCACGCCGCGCTCCCGCATCGTCTTGGAGAGCAGCAGCGACACGTACTGCGAGCCGTGATCGCTGTGATGTATGCATCCTTCGGGATTGTTTCTCCTGGCCAGGGCCATCTTCAGAGCCTCGTCGGCCAGCTCGGCCGTGATGTTGGGGCCCATGGCCCATCCCACTATCCGCCTCGACCAGATGTCCATCACCAGCGCCAGGTACAGCCAGCCCTGCCGGGCCCTCACGTAGGTTATGTCGGCGAACCATGCCATGTTGGGACCGTCGGCGCTGAACTTGCGCTTGACCAGGTCTTCGGCCGAGTCGCGCCCGGCGGCGCGCTTCTCGCCGGAGGGGCGCCTGGCGCACGCGCGCGTGACGCCGCGCCACCCGCGCTCGCGCATGATGCGCGCCACGCGCTTCCTCGACGTGAGAACGCCCATGCGCCTCAGCTTCAGGAAGACCTTGGGCGCGCCGTATATATCCCGCACCTCGCTTCTGACCCGGAAGATCATCTCAGCGAGCTCCTCGTCGCGACGAGCGTGCGCGCTCGGCGGGCGCCTCTTCCAGGCGCAGTAGCCCTGCCGGGTGACCCCGAGCGCGGCACACATCTCCGACACCGGCCAGGTGCCCTCGTTGGAGAATATGAACGCGAACTTCGCCCTCTTCGCCGACTCGCCTACAGCTGCCTGCTGGCGAAGAAGGCGCTCGCTTTTATAAGTATCTCGTTCTCCCTCTTCAGCCGCTCGTTCTCGCGCCTGAGCCTGCGCAGGTCCTCGGCCATCTGGAACGGGTTGTCGTCCTCGCCGCAGCCGGCCGCGTCGGCCTTCTTGACCCAGTCGGAAAGGCTGCCCGGGTCGCAGCCCAGCCCGCGCGCCACCTCGGCGTACGTGGTCCCCGATTTTCTGTAAAGCTCCACGGCCTTCCGCTTGAACTCTGCCGTGTACCTTGGCGATGGGACTCCCATGTCCGCCTCCAATCCTCCGTTCCCGACATCATCGGAAACGGAAATCGACTTGTCAACGGGAATGGGGTAGATTCAGATCAGATTCAAGGGTGGTCGGCACCTTCCCTGACGGGAACTCGGCCCTCATGCTCGTGACCGCCAGGCTCAAGTACATCGCCGAGCACGAGTGGGGCAAGAGGAGGTACCTGGACATGACGAAGCTGGAGAAGATGGACGAGCTGGAGAAGAGGACGGAGGGCCAGGATTAGGACGGGGACGCGGCTGGCTTAATCAATTTGCGAAAGAATCTTGACGGTACCCGGACCATCTGGCAGGCACCCGTTACGACGCTGAAGTTGCCCGATCGCACGGCACGGGTAAGGTAGCCCTCGCGCTTTGCCAAGAAGTCCTGGTTGGCAAGGGCAAGTGCGCCACGCAAGCCGACCACAATGCCAGCGTGCTGAACCAGGTGATCGGCAAAAAAGAGCTTGGCGCCCACAACCCCCACATCAGGACGCTACAGATAGCTCATCAGCTCTTCGATAAAGTCGGGGCTTATGACCTCGGTATCGTTGTTGAGCAGAAGCGGGTAGTCGCTCTAGCGAACTATTTCATTAACTTACCGAGACAGCATTAGATGCGTCGAACGTGAAATTCTCCACAAAAATGCCCCAATGTTTCGCTTGCATCAGAGGCGGCTGGGGCTTCCTTGATAGAATAGCTCTACTTGCCAATTCGGGACCATTGCTAGGCTGTTTCACCATGAATTATACATCTGAACCCAAAAAGCCCTATGTAGTGTTAAGCATAAAGCCGTCTCGCGGCGCCGCCGGCTATCTCAGGAAAAGAATAGACACCGCCATCGAATCCGGATTCAACATCTTTAAAGTAAGACTAGAAGCTGATGAAAACGGGCTGTATCCCAATCGTGTGCTTCCCATAGTTGCAACTCTGTCATCCTATTCGACCGACCACGGTTGCACTTTCCTCCGCTCCAAATCCACTCGTAAGGGAACCTATGCCGATGCTTTGGGGTTACTAAAGCCTTACAGAGACCCTGGGGATATCGATTCGGCATCATTTCTTGATAAAGTCTGGCGCTTCGACAGGAATACGCATTTTGACGTGGTTAGCGGGATTGTAAACTCACTTCGCAAGACTACGGTGCTGGCGCCTGACCTTCTCCATGGAATCGAATACGGGTTGAACGAGATATCAGATAATGTACTTGTTCATTCAACAAAAATGGAAAGCGAGCATGCAGAAGGCTACGTAATGGCCCAAGTCCATCGCCAATCTAACAAAGTCGCAATTGCAGTCTATGATGACGGAATTGGCATTCCCAATTCACTAAGGTGCGGCGGTGTAGCCTTTAGCGATACAAGAGAAGCTATACAACTTGCCCTCAGCAAGGGCGTAACAGATGGAAATGGCGCAGGCAATGGGTTATGGCTTCTTGATAGCATTGTCGACGCGGCTTTTGGTTCTCTTGATATTCAATCTGACGGCATTGGCTATAGAAAGGTTCACAAATACAACGGATCAGACGCTACGATTGCATTCAGAAATGTCAACGCCCCCGCCAGCGGAAGTACATTGGTTGATTTTCAAGTATCGACAGACTCATCAATATCTATGTCAGACATTTTTGAGGGAAACACGCCGGTCAATCTTTGGAAAGAATCTCATGAAACCGACCCCTCAGGCAGAAGCCTCCGCCTTCGTCTAGCTGATGAATCGTCCGGATTTGGTAGCAGGTACGATGCCGCAAAAATGCGCTGTTTAGCACTGAATATGGCGAGTGACGCTGATGATAAGGTCTATTTGGACTTTGCAGACGTGCCGTTCATCAGCCTATCGTTTGCAGATGAGTTTATAAACAAATTGATGCGCGAGGTCGGCCTTGTCACCTTCATTAGAAAATACCCTATTGTAAATTTATGCCATTCATGCGCCGAAGCAATTGATTACGTCACTAGATACTGAGGTTCGACGCGTAACAGCAGGCTAGAAGCTGAATACCTTTAAACAAACAATCTCTTATGCAGAAGTATCATGGAAGATATTTCGAGCCCTGGCACTATGCGGGCTGAGATCATTAACACATTTATGCAGGAGCAGCGTTATGAGTAAAACTCTTCTAGTGGGTGCCGGGGCGGAATGCATCGAGCCTTTTGGGCTTCTTGCTGGAAAAGAATTCACATTCGACACTTGCTACTATCAGAATGAGGCATTGTATGAAGCCTTGGAAGAATTCTATCGAGGGCGACTTTCGAAAAGTGCAAATCGGGATATAGGGACTCCCTCCTCGTATCAAAATCTGTTTCTCTACTCGTCCAAAAACGTAGCGTTTCGCAAGCTGTCCAACTATATCGTCAGCGCCTCTATGGATACATTTTTAGGCTCGCAGCTGAGTGAGCATATTGTAAAGAGCCCGGATGACGATGAAGAGAATCAGCTTGATCCGTATGGGCGGGATCTTCTATTTGACATGCTGATCAAGAGAGATAAGGATGCCGGCTATGTGAGCGCTTTGAAGGAAGTGGCACTCGAGGTGATTCCGGACGATGCGTATTATGGAACTATAGAGACGTATTTCTCAAGCCTTATTAATCCTGCAAGAAGGAACAAATCGCTCTGGCGTTTGATCAATTATTATTGGAGCGCTTTCTTTTCCGTTGCTGAACCTCTGATTCGCAAGGCATTTGAAGACGATAGGCTATTTAAGCAGCAGGGTCTATATAAGTTCACATTGAATAATATCAATAGCGTTATTGAAACGATAACAGCACAGAATCAGTTTACTCTCCAAGAAGTCCAAGATACTTACTACGCAAGGTTACGCGGAAGATTTGAAAACGTGTTGACGACGAATTACACTGGGCTTTCGGAAATCCTGTTTCCTGATTTGGCTGAAAAGTCATGTGTGTACCTATCAGGGGCTCTCTGGTTGTTCGAATCGCTTGGGTCTCTCACTTCAAGAGATGTGCTTAATGAGCCCATAACCTCGGATGAATTTGTCTTTCCATTTCTTATGACACAAGTGCCGATAAAGCCAATTGTCGACATGACTCAGCTGAGATCCTTTTCCAAGGCTATTGAGATACTTGACAACACGACTCTTCTCGTAGTTTTGGGCTATTCATTTTGCGAAAGCGATTCTCATATTTCGGCCATGGTGCGAGATTTCATGCAGCGTTCGAATAGTCGCCTTATCTATCTCGACCACAGCAGAAATGAAACACCCAGCACCATCAAGAAAAAGCTAAGACTTGATCCTGAGCGTAATTATGATATCGCGATTCTGAGCACCAGTGACAACGATATAAACCGTCTGATCGATATTTTAAAATAACGGCTAGGCGGATGAATAATGCTACAATTTCTTCTATTGTAAATCTAGTCAAATCGTTTGCCGCATCTGTCATCGATGTAGCGACCAATCCCAATGAAATTGTTCATCTTAATTGGAATGATTGGAGGTATCGATATGGCTGGAATCGTTAAGCTAATGATGGCTAGTTAAGCGAGGGATGCACCGCCGCCTCGACCTAGAACCGTTCGAGAATCTCCTCGGCATTCTCTCGCAGATAGATATCTAGGTCCGGCACGGCAAACTGCACGTAGCCCCTCTGCGGTGCCTGAATAACCTCTCTTTGTAGCAATTTTGCCCTAATAGAGCTGACCTCATTGGTCTTTTTACCCATGCGCCTAGCAATCTCGGATGATTTGGACTGTTGTTTGTCCTCGCACATCGCCAAAAGGTATTTGATATCGTTAAGTCCCAGTCCAGAGATCGCGGGCTCGTGAACAACATCGTGAAAACGAGCCTCTGCCAGCGCAATGCCTTCGGTGACGTCGCGCTCGCTCACAATGGCACTCTTGGCACGATGCAAGTTGGCTCGCTGCCAAATGGAATAACCGACCAGTTGCACCAGATAGGCATAGCCCTTAGTAGCCTTAGCGGCTCTCGACAAAAGGTTGTCCTCTATAGTCAAACCAGTCGCGACAAAGCTATCGCCCATAGAGAGCGCTACCTCCACCTGATTGATGGGCGCCAGATCTTCGGGGAGGGCACGACGCAAGAACGTAAGCGCCTTACCGTTAATAAGATCCATAACACCGGCGGGCAACCCGGCAAATGCAAGTGCAATATCTACTCTTTCCCCTATCAAAAGCTGAACCGTAGACGCAATGGCACGTATATCGTCAATCGGGGCGTCCTGAACTTCATCGATGGCAATAAAAAGACCCTTGGATGACTTAGCGGCCGAACTCAGCAACTTTCTAAGGCTCGGCTCTTTGGGCGCAACGTCAACTTTCGCGGAAGCAAAGCCGGCGTTTACGCCGACCGAAGCATTAGTCGCAAGCGAAGAATCAGCGACCTGATCCCTCAAGTCCAGCAATAGGTTAGGGCCAGCAGAGACAATAGCGGTCTTCCATCCAAGCTCTCGAGCACGATCCCTAAGATCACAGAGCAAAACAGTTTTTCCGGAGCCCCTCGGTCCTGCAATGCGCATGAGCCTCGCAGGTGCACCAATTCCCGCATTCAAACTCTCGGTAAACTCAAGGGCGATATCATCACGACCGATTATGCGCGGAGGCTCGGCACCGGCAGTGGGACGAAACGGATTATGGAATGCTGTGGCGCTCACTTGCTTGCCTTTCCAGGGAATCGATTAACGGTCAATCATCGTTTAAATAATTATCGCAGAATATATCGAATAATATCGAGCTGTATAAGCTTGTATAAACTTATCGCGAAAGTATCGAGCTTTCGTAATTAGTCTTAGTTAGTAGTCCAATGTTGCTTTCTTCCAAGCTCATAACGAAAGAAGGTTAGGGACTTCCTAAAACCATTGCCTTAGATCGAGAAATACTCACTCTCAGCGGATAAGTTCGGCCCCAACCACGGATCGCCCGTCAAGAAGAACTCCGGCCAGCGTTGCATGAACAATGCCTGTTCGCACTTCCAGCGGCGCAGTTTTTCCTCGTTGGCCTCTTCCCTGCCACGCGAGGTGAACTCGTAATGGTACAGCTGGGCGTAGGGTGTGAAGACAGTGCGATAGCCGGCCTCCCACACACGCAGGCAAAAATCAGCGTCGTTAAAGCCGACGGCGAATTCTTCGTTGTAGCCGCCAACCTGCTCAAACACGTCGCGTCGGACCATCTGGCAGGCGCCCGTTACGGCGCTAAAGTTGCCCGGTCGCACCGCGCGAGCAAGGTAGCCTTCGCGCTTTGCCGAAAAGTCTTGATAAGCATGGGCAAGCGCACCGCGCACACCGACCAAGATGCCGGCATGCTGAACCAGATGATCGGCAAAATAGAGCTTGGCCCCCACCACGCCCGCATCAGGGCGTTGCAGATAACCCATCAGCTCTTCGATAAAGTCTGGGGAAATGACCTCGGTATCGTTGTTTAACAACAAAAGATAGCTACCCTTAGCGTGATCCACACCAAAGTTGATGATCTTGGAGTAATTAAACTCGCCCGGCCAGTATTCCACGCGCGCGGAGCCCTTGCCTTTAGACGCTTCGGCCACACACTTTGGTAGCGTTTCGTAATACTTAAATGTTGCCGGGTCTTCGCTGTTGTTTTCCACCAAGACGATCTCGTAATTGGCATACGTGGCCTTCTGGGCGATCGACATCACACAAGCATCAAGCGTCTCAACGTGGTCCTTGGTAGGGATCAAAATGCTTACCAGCGGCACAGCCTCCGGCAACGCGTAGCGCATGCGATAGACAAACGGAGTCTCGGTCTCTTCGACCGTTCCGCAAACGCCCATCGAATCAAAATGGCGCTGCAACGCTAGGCGACCTGCTTCAATGGCATAGGGCTTGCTATCGGCTGAACCGTCTGCGGTCGAGCCAGGGTGCACACGCCAGTGATACAGAACGCGCGAAATATGCTCAAAACGCGCCCCCGCCGCAAGGCAACGGAGCGTCAGGTCGTAATCCTGGGCACCAGCAACATCCTCAAGGGACATACCGACACGATCGATCAGCGCCTTCTCCACCATCAGAAAATGTGTAACGCAATTATGGCTATAGAGCAGGTCAACGTTGAGCCTGGTCTTAAAGACCGGCTGGCCCCACTCCCCCGATTTCTGGAACATATCTTCATCGCTGAACAACACCTGCGGACGATTGTCTTCGTCAGATCCATTTAAAGCGTCAACATAATGGAACAAAGCATCGGATTCCAAGATATCATCGTGATCCAAAAACGCGATATAGTCGCCGCGTGCCTTCTGAATACCGGCATTAGTGTTAACCACGATACCGCCGTTGCAGGACAGCTCGATACGTCGGATGCGCTCATCCTTAACGCGCGACGCCTCCCGAGCGACTACATCCCATTCGGGCGATGCGTCCATAAGCAGCAATTCCCAGTTGTCATAACTCTGGGTAAGGACCGAGTCCAGCAACTCGCGCAGATAGGCACGGTCGGTTTTATAACAAGGGACCACGATGCTAACGAGCGGCATGAAGGCAAACTCGGCAGCAGCAACACGCTGGCACGCAAGATCACCCGGCTTTGCACGATGTTGCTCAAACCAGCGACGATAAGCGACATCGTCCGCGCGCGCGTCCTTCATGCGGTTCCAGCTGTCATAGACCATGCCGTTGTACAGGCGTCCGTCCATGGCGCAGAAACCGTTTTCGATCTGACCCGTAGAGTCAGATGCAATAGCAACAAAATCTCGAATATCTTCTGGCAGCTCAGCGCTCAGGTACGTTTTATTGACACGCGTGCCGTTCTGTTGCAGAACATCAATCTGCAATTCGAAAACATGCACCGCGGCATCGATGGGATTCATGTGCGTATCGAAAATCTGGAGATGAGGGGCACACTGAGCATCGCCATTCCATACAACCTCGAAACGCCATACCGCACCCGCATCAGCCGGCAAATAGCGGATAGCCTCGATCTCGTAGCGGCCGCAACGCTCACCGCGCTGTGCGTCTCGAATGAGCGAACACAGCGCCGGCTTCGTTTTGTAATTAATCTTGGATTCCAACTTGGCCATACGACTATCAATATGAATGGAACCAAGCTTTTGTCCACCAGCAGCAAAGTCGATATCAATCGCTGATCCGTCCAGAAACGGAAGCACCAGAACAGCGAGCTCGCGCCTATAGCCAGCGACAAAGGGGCAGAACGACAGCACGCGGCCGTGGTCGACCGGCAATGCAAGCGAAGGAACGCAAACAGCGTTTGTCTTCGCCCGCGCGAAGGACTGTGGGTCTTCCCTATCGATAAGCTCTGTGACGTCCTGCCCGACAAACCAAAGCAGCACAAACAGGCGGCCCTGGCTACGACAAAGCGCCAAACGCTTGATGTTCATCTACACTTCTCGCTTTCCCAGGGCATTCGCTGCTATGCGTTTGCACGCGCCCAAGCGTCCAAACCTCAAGACATCGTAATCGAACATGAGCTTTTTGCACGCACGGGCATTGGGAGCCTTACTGGTAAGCGCCGCGCGCACCATGACAGCAACAGAAGGAGCACATTGTACGAGCGCAGCATCGCTGCCCACGGCAGAATCGGCAAGCGCTGCGGCGACGGCAGCAAACACTTTGCCACCACGGGGTCCCAGCAACCTGATCGCATCGTACAAAACAAGATCGCACAGCAAATACGCCAGGTCATCAGCATGCTGCACATCGAGCCCATCACGATGCCAATCGCCAAGCACGGCTGAATAGATTTTTACATGTTCAAGCAGACGCGTCTCATCGTCGGAGCGCATCGTGTCCATCAAAGATCCCTTACGCGCCACGCGGTAGTCGTACAGCTTATTCGAGATCAGCGTGGTTTTGTCTGCGCGCCCATACACGGCAAAGTCAAAGACCTGATCTTCACCATAGGCCACCGATTCATCGAACACGATCCCGTTGTCCAGCAAAAACGAGCGTTTGCAGGCAGTGCGCCATGCAAAGGGACGTGACGCCTCCTTAAACAGCAAATCGGAGCTATAGCCCTTAAACGACACATCGCGCGGGCTCAACACGTAGTTAAGCCACGGATACCCAGACTCCAGCGGATATGGGTTTGCCCCAAACGTCAGCACATCGCAGTTTTCGCGGCAAAACGCGTCAACGATCACGCGGCATGCATCGGGTGTGAACCGATCGTCGGAGTCCAAAAACGCAACAAGCGGAGCCGTGGACGCGGTAATACCTGCGTTGCGCGCGCTCGACAAGCCGCCGTTGGGCTTATCGAGCAGCTTGAACCGAGCGTCCTTTTGACAATAGGACGCTGCAATGTCACGAGAGCCGTCAGGAGAACCGTCGTTGACCAGGATGCCTTCCCAATCGCACATATCCTGCGTCAACAGCGAGTCAAGGCACCACGCCAGGCACTCCTCCACCTTATAAATAGGGACGACGATGGAGATCTTAGGTTGAGCCACAAAATCCTCCTACTGCGCGCACGGCATGTCGTCGGGGTGCGCGTTATCACCATGTTTACGTTGATACGTCAACACACGCCAGACCAGCGGCAACCCACCGATTCTAAAGTAATGCTTGAACGTATTCAGCTTGCCAGGCTTCTTGAAGTCAAACCGCGAATCGATATACGCACGAGGAGACTTGATCATAAGTCGCAGATCAGTCTCTCCTCGAGGATCGAACAGAGAAAGGTCAAATCGACCGGCATCCCAATCGGCCTTAAGCTCGGGCGAAGCCTTCTCCCAAAACTGCTCACGCAGCTCATCGACCAGACGCTCGTCATTCCAGCGATAGGTATCGACCTTCATACGCATCAAAATGCCCTCAAGCTGAGACTTAAGCTCGGGGCGTTCATCCAAAAACCGCTGCATTTCGGCATATTCATCACATACGCAAAACACCTTATTGGGCGAATTAACAGAGCTTTTCTCGTTATCCTGGCGATAGCACAAAATGGGATCCGCAATAAATGCAGCGCGCTCGGCACATGCCCAAACCTTGAAGTTAAAGCTTGCATCCTGATACGAGGCTCCCGGCGTGGGGAGAAACCGGATATGATTGTCGTTGAGAAACTCGCGTCGATAAATGGCCGACCAAATAGAAGGCTTGCGGTAGAAGATGCCCGGACGATCGACGGGACGATACGCGGCTCCCGTCATGTGCTCGTCGATAATCCCGAAGAGCTCACGACATTCGCGAGGCGTTGACCAATACAGGTAGAAATCGCCCTTTACAACATCGGCGTGCTCGGCATCGGCCTTAGCGACCAACTTTTGGAGCGAATCCTCGAACATGAAATCATCGGATTCCAAAATGCCCACGTACTCGCCGCGAGTCATATCCAACCCGCGGTTCATAGAATCGCCGTAGCCGCTGTTGGCCTTATCGATCATCTTGACGCGTGGGTCACGTTCCATGTATTCGCGGATGATATCCGGCGAGCCGTCGGTCGAGCCGTCGTTGATGCAGATGATTTCGATATTCTTGAGCGTCTGCTCAACGGCAGAGTCTAGGCACTCGCGCAGGTAGCGCTCCACATTGCAGATAGGAACAAGAAGCGAGACTTTAGGGGTATCAGAGTTCTGCAAGAGAACCTCCTGTTACGTTAACGTGTGACAGAATCATTGTAGCAAGCGAGCCAAAGCTGATCGGGACAGCGATGGCTAGATAAAGCGCTCCAGACAAGCCTTGAGACCGCGCGTCGAAAGATAGAGCCGCACGGCATCGAGCATCGATACCGCGGCATCATTATTGAGCTTGCGGGCGACACTGCGCACAGGAGCACTTTTGGGCAGCTGGAGCCAGGCGGTCCCCAAATGCTCCTTAAAATCATGAGAGATGCGCTTTGCAGCGTCGTGGTAATCGGCTTCTTCCAGCCGAGCGAGATCAAAGGCGCTCAAGTCTAAAAACCAGGTGACAAGCTCGCCAGGACATAAATTCAGAAGCCCTCGCTTATCCCAGCGCTCTAGTACCTCATGCAAAACGAGCAGATGGGCGTCGAGCTTGTCCTTACGTTTTGTCGCGACGTTAAAGGTATGGGTGAGCGACTTTTCCTGCATCACATAGTGATAAAGCTTGTCGGGAACCACAATTGTCCCGCTTGAGAGCGGATACGACTCGAACTGGAAAACGACGTCCTCGGCAAAGCGAACGTTCTCGGCAAACTGCAGAGATTCTTGCTCGAGTAGCTCACGAGCATAAGCCGCACGCCAAACATAGGGCTGCGCATGGGTCGAAAAGAGCAACGCGGCGTCAAACGAATCGAATCTGCACGCTGTGGGGGATAAAAGCTGTCTGATGCGTTTTGAAGCCTGCTTCTCAGGTTCGCAATAGGCGCCGAACACAACGATCTCGGCTTGTTCGCGCTCGAATGTGTCTACCAAAAATGCGGCAAGATTTGATTCAACGTAATCGTCAGAGTCGACAAAATCGATGATCGAACCACGAGCAGCAGCCATTCCAGCATTTCGGGCAGAAGAAAGCCCGCCATTTGCCTTCTCTACCGACCGCACGCGCGCATCCCTGTTGGCATAGTCAGCAATGATGGCAGCCGAATCATCAGGCGACCCATCGTTGACGACAACGATCTCAATATCCTGAAGTGTTTGATTCAAAAGAGAATCCAAACAGCGCGGCAGGTATTCTCGAGTGTTATAAACGGGAACGATAAAGGAGACCTTGGGTTCAGACATAATTCCCCTACTTTTTGAGCGCATCGAGTACAAACGCCGCAACTACGCCGGGGCCGCCGACGCGCGCGTAGTGTTTTGCGCGTCCCAGAGCGCCAGCTGTGGCAAAGTCGGAAGAATCAGCAAGCCACTGCTGTGGGTTGTCCACGATGGCCTTGAGGTTTGCGCGTTTCCAAGGCTTAAGGTCCGACAGCTCGAACTCATGTGCATCAAGAGCCACACGAAACTCACGCGCCATGCGATCCAAAAATTCGGAATAGAACTTGGGGTTCAGACGAATGTAGCTCCACATATAAGAATCGTACTTGATGACGTTTGCATATTTGAGCAGCTTTGTCACATCTTGTTGAGCATGGGTCGCCGCGTAATCCTCGACAATCCAACGATGAATCTCGGCGTACTCATCGTTAACGCAATGAACTTTATTGGGCGAATTGACCGAGGAGCCCTCATTATCTTGTCGATATGACAACACCGAGTCATGAAGGTAAACGGCACGGTCCGCAAGCGCGAAAACCTTGAACGTAAAGGAGGCGTCTTGGAAAGCAGCGCCCGGGGTAGGAAGAAAACGGATATTGTGAGCATCGAGAAAATCTCGACGATACACTGCGGACCAGATAGAGGGCTTGAGCGAAAAGGCATCAACAGAGTCACTCGGGTGCACCGGCCTGTCGCAAACGACAGGCTTAAAGAGCTCCATGAGCTCGCGGCGCTCTTCGGGCTTTGACCAATACAGATCGAAATTGGCCTTGGCAAAATCAGCATTGAAGCGTTTGGCTGCCGCCACAAGCTTTTCAAGGGCATTGGGTTCCATGAAGTCATCTGATTCGAGAATGCCGATATACTCACCGCGCGACGCATCGAGGCCGCGATTCATGGAATCACCGTAGCCGCTGTTGGCCTTGTCGATCATCTTGATGCGATGGTCGCGCCCCATGTACTCGCGGATAATCGAGGGCGAGCTGTCGGTCGAACCGTCGTTGATACAGATGATCTCGATGTCCTCGAGCGTCTGCGCCACGGCGGAATCGAGGCACTCGCGCAGATAGCGCTCGACGTTGTAAATGGGGATGAGCAGCGAAACAAGTGGGCCGCCAGAGACGTTATTAGACAATTGAGCTCCTTAGGAAAAACCAGCAGTAATGGTACCAAAGGGTCGAACCGCCAACGGGTGTTTATATAATCTATGGAGCCCCATCAGATGAAAGGAACCCATGACGCCCAAGTCGACGCGCAATGTTTCCATCGAAGCCCTGCGCCTTTTTGCAGTTGCTGGAATTGCCGTATTCCACACGTTTCAGTGGACCTTTCAGGCGGTATGCGACGGCGATCCAGCATACATGCCGCTCGCAGCGTTTCCGTATTCGGCCGTGCTGGGTTTCATCAATCTGCTTGGGTGCTGGGCCAACGAGGTCTTCTTTATGATTTCGGGATACTTTCTCATAGCCTCTGCCACGCGCGCCTGGCGCCAAGGGGCCACTTGGAAGTCGCACATGCGACCAACGATCCGACGTCTTGGAAAAGTATTAGTCCCCACTGTGCTGTATTGCCTCGTGGCATTGGCATGGTCCACGTTTGTTTCTCCTATTGAAGGCGTTTCACTCGCTTCACATCATTGGTTTACCTTGGGGCTTGAGTTCATTTGGGTATATGCCGCCACCGTTTGTTTGGCGCCCTGTATAGGGCTAGTTAAAAGTCGTATTTCTAATAGAACAAGCATCGCCTTGGTAGGTCTTATGGCCGTGGCGGTATTTGCAGCCAACGGATATATCGCGATTCAAAGTCTCGAATCAAACGGCGAGCTTTCCTGGATACAGAAAACCATGAGCGCCGTTACGTACGTGCTGGCTTTTCTGGCCGGCGGCGTGCTTCGCGACTTTGTCGACCTTGTTGACAAGTCCACCGCACGTACTGTTGGAAGCTATGCCCTCCCTGCAGCGTTGGCAATTATCGTCCTCTTGGAAGCGAGTTGTTCCCTGAGAAGCGACATGTCGTCCATGGCGATTATCTCGTATAAATCGACATCGCTCTTGTCATTTGTCATGGCGGCGGCTTCGTTACTTTTCGCCGCCACTCGCGAGCATTCGAACGGGCCAAAACAGTATGCAAGGCTTGTAGTAACGCTATCGAGCGGAACGCTCGGCTTTTACGTGCTGCAATCCCTCACCAACAGCATCTGGAGACCAGCTTTCAACGACATGCTCGCACACGTGCTCCTCAGCAACAACTCCGCCAACTTCTACCTATTTCTTGGAATTGCCATCAGCATTGCTTTCTCGTTCTTGCTACTCGCGATCGACCGGTTCCTGCGTTTTATTCGAACGTTGCCGACAACCCGCAGCAAGCCTATACAATAAGACGGTCCAAAAGACGAACTCACCAGCTTCCGCGCGACAAACAAGCGCCGCGCGCGAAAGGATATATAGCCACATGCCCGCAACACTCCCCGCCCCCATCGAAAAGCTTGCCATCGTCATCGTGACGTATAAGCGTCAGGAGATGCTGGCAAACCTTTTTGAATCGATTACTCAACTCACAGCTAGTCCGTGGCGCATCGTGATCGTGGACAACGAGAACTCGCGCGAGACCGAGCAGATGTGCGCAGCGTTCAATGACCGACTCGCCACGCTATGGGGCATCGACGAGGAGCAACCTGATGCGCAGGGCGGAACCGACCGCGTCGTCTATGCGCCTCAGCTCGAAAACGGCGGCGGTGCGGGCGGCTTTTCGGCAGGCACCAAGCGCGCCTACGAACTAGGCGCCCAGTGGTTCTGGGTCATGGACGACGACGTACTCGTCATGCCAGAAGGCATCGATCGGCTCGCCAAATGGACCGATCGCTTCGATGTGATCCAGGGCTCGCGCCTCGATTTTGACGGCGGGGCCTTCTTTTGGCAGTATCAGCTGATATTGCCGCTCGGCATCCCCAACCCCATCGCCAAATGGGATCTTGGTCCTGAGGGCTATCGAACCATGAACCAGCTGTGCTTTGAGGGCGGCATGTTCTCGCGCCGTGTGGTCGACAAGATCGGGTTGCCTGACGCCCGCTTCTTCATCTATGGGGACGATGCTTGCTACGGCTACGTGGCAAGTCAGCATTTCACCGCCGCCGTGGTCGCCGACGTGGTGCTCAAGCGCGCCCGCGCCGTCTCCAACTGGGATATCGCCGGCAAACGTCAGCTCAATTCGACCAGTGACACCAACCGTTACTACATCATGCGCAACCGCGGTTATCTGGCGCGCTACATGCAGATCTACGGCGACTACCGACCCATTCTCTTCCGTCTGGGAAATGCAGCGACCTTCTGCAAGGAGTTTATCCGCCTGGCCGCGGTCGACAAGTGCTTTAAAACGGGCATTCCGGCCCTGCGACGCGGCATGAAAGATGCCAGAAAGATCATCAAGGACCCCAACTGGGAGCCCATGCCGCCACTTTCGAGGCACTAAGAGTGCATGCGTGTTGCCGATATCCAAAAAGTGTCGTTTGTGAGTTATGTTACCTAGTTTGTAACAGCAAAAAGAGGCTCAATCCAAGCCGATATCAAGCTAGTTGATACGATATTTGATGCGAAAAGGCACTGGCACCGCTACCCAAGCGATCAAGAGCCATAAAAAAGGGGCTTTGAGTATGTGGCCAATTTGATGCCATAACTCACAAGCCCCACTTTTTGGATATCGGTACGTGTCGGCTACTGTTCGAAGCCGTCGTCAGACCCCTCGGCTTTGTTCTGGTCCATCTTATGCTTGCCGCTCACAATGGAAGTGATACCAAACGTCGCCAAGCTGGCGCTGGCAAGGCTGGCCATAATAACGACATCGCCCGTGTGAGGCATACTGCCGCCGGTACTCTTAGAGTTCGTCGTCGCCGTCGTCGTGGTCTCTACCGTTGTGGTTTTATTCGTCTGGTCAGATCCCTCTGGCTGTTCGCCGCCTTTCTTTTTGTCATCGTCCTTGGTCTCTTGCTTTTTATCGCTCGAATCATCATCTTTAGATTCATCCTCAGACTTCTTTTGGGATGCCTGCTTTTTAGACTCATCCTTTTGATCCTCGAGCTGAGCTTCGGACTTGGAAAGACCGCTCGTCAGCGATTCACCGACAGCAGCCCCCAGCAGCTTGCCTTGAGACTTATCCTCGACGCCCTGCTTCGAATCGTCCTTCGCGTCCGTACCGAAATTCTCCGCATTAGACTGCGCTTGGTCTCCCGAAGGGTCGGATTCATCCTTAGAGCCCTCAGAGGAAGAGGTGTCGGATGACGTATCGGGCTTGGTATTCGCATCGGCAGCGGTATCTTGATCCTGTACAGGCTGCTCATCGGCAGGCGCGTCGGCGTTGCCGCCATCCGCTCCGGTCCCATCACCGGAGTCGGCATCATTCTTGATATCCCCCGTGTTGGTTACGTCTTCCGCGCCAACAGCATCGTCAGAACCTGCATTTGCATCAGACGTAGCTTCAGAAGTCGTGAAATCAGGAGCAACCTCGGGTTCGCTCGGTTTAGCTGTCGCAGCGGCTTCATCCTCAGAGATATAGACCAGGCAGTCCTTGAGCTCATTCTTGTAACGGTTCTGCCAGCCCGTGTGATACTGCGTCTGATTGGGATATTTACGCGCCACGTTATTGACGACCGAGCTGGAAAGTGCCGTCACAAAATCGCGATCACTCATATCGTTCGTAAGGTTGGCCCAGCGGAAGAAATCGCGGCAGCCGCCGGTGCCGCACATGTTGGTAATGCTCCAGACCATACCCTTGACACAGTCGGCGCGTCCAGAGATATCAATACCAAGCGCGGTCTTGAGCCAGTTCTCGCTCACGGCATAATAAGAGTTGTAGGCATAAGAATCCTGAAGCGCCGAGAATTCTACCGGGTCAGCAGCATACGCGCCCAGAAATGCGTCCTGCGCCACGCGACCCAGCTCGGTCAACTGACCGTCAGAGTACATGGCATTGGCAGGATTCGAAATCTCAGAGCCTCGGTCGATCGTCGCCTTGAGCATGTCGTACTTGACCGGATTGTAGTTATACGCCTGCTGCATAAAGGCGATCAGGGAATAGCGTCGGTCGAACTGATAGTAACCAAGCGCGTTGTAGCCATCACCATACGAAAAACCCTGGTCATAGTTACCATGGCTCTCGTACTTCGTGAAATATTTCATTTCATCTGAAACGTTAACCAACGAAACACCCTGCACGGAGCGCATAACCCCGGCAAGCGACTGCTCCGTGTACAGACCCTTATCGATATCGGTCGCATCAGACGCCACGCCGGGCACCGTATCTTCGGCAACAGCGGGCTGAGGCACGTTAATAGAACCAAAGGCAAGCGCAACTGCCAACCCAGCACCGATAGCGAAATGTCTGCGTACCATATGATCCTCCTTGCATGGATGCAATTAGAGTTCGAGTGCAAAGACGCAGACAAGTATGACAGCACACCTACTTGTTGCACAACAACAAGTCCGTATACGGCAACGAATAAGCTAGAAAACGTACCATCTACGCATAATAGTCATCGGACGCAACAGGCGCAGCTAACTCTCAAGACCCTTCAAATTGACTTCGAGATTGATTTCTGGCACCGCGGCGAGCTCTGCCAACGTCACGCCGTCGACATAGTTCTCGATAGCCTCGTCCAGGCCCCGCCAGAACTTGACCGTGCTGCACAAATCGCTACGGCTGCAATTGTTATCGATACCATCACAGGCAAGCGGCTTGGTTGTTCCCTCGGCCGCCCGCAGGATGTCGCCCGCGAGCACGTCGCTAGGATCTTTAGCCATCATGTAGCCGCCGCCCTTGCCTCGCACGCTCTTAAGAAGCCCGGCCTGCATGAGCGGACGCACAAGCTGTTCAAGATACTTGAGCGAGATGCTTTCGCGATCGGCCACCTCACGCAGCGAGATCTTTCCCTCGGTATCGCCGAACGCCGCGATGTAGATCATCAAACGAAGGGCATAGCGCCCCTTGGAAGAAATGAGCATCTCGCCCTCCTAAAACACAGACCAGCAACGTGCATCTGTCAAAAATGTCTCACGGACGAAAACTCGAGTGGATTACTCGGGTTTTCTCTTGACTAAAACTTAAGCCATAGTAACTTTAATCCGAGAGAATTCCTAGGGTTTAACAAGCCTATGTTGTAAGAGAGGGATAGCATGAGCGCAAACCCGCTGCTTTCGTTGGAGGGCCTCACCGCCTCCGTGGATGAGAAGACCATCCTCCATAACGTCAACCTTAACGTCGCCCCGGGCGAGACCCATGTGCTGATGGGCCCCAACGGCGCCGGCAAGTCCACGCTGGGCCATCTGGTCATGGGCGACCCCGTCTACACGGTCAACGACGGCCGCATCATCTTCGACGGGCAGGACATCACCCATCTCACGACCGACAAGCGCTCCCGCGCCGGCCTGTTCTTGAGCTTCCAGGCTCCCGTCGAGATTCCCGGTGTGCCGCTGTCGAGCTTCTTGCGCGCAAGCATCGCCGGTCGTCCCGGTCTTGAGATGAAGGGCAAGGAGTTCCGCCGTCGCGTCAAAGAGCTCGCCGCCGAGCTCAACATGGACACCGCCTACCTCAACCGTGAGTTGGGCGTGGGCTTCTCGGGCGGCGAGAAAAAGAAGGTAGAGATGCTCCAGCTCCTGCTGCTGCAGCCCAAGCTTGCCATCCTCGACGAGACGGACTCCGGTCTCGACGTCGACGCACTGTCCACCGTCAGCCACGGCATGGACGCCTACCGCAAGAACTGTGACGGCTCTATGCTCATCATCACCCACAACACGCGCATCCTCGAGCACCTCGATGTCGACTGCGTCCACGTGATGGTCAAGGGCCATATCGTGCGCGACGACGACGCGTCGCTCATCCCCTGGATCGACGAGCACGGCTTTGAGTCCTTCGTGCGCGAGGCCGCCGAGGCAAACACCGCGAACGTCCAGGCCTAAGGAGCGCGACATGGCAAAAGAACGCACCGAGGTCGCGGACATCGACCGCAGCCTCTATGACTTCACCTATGGCGAGGAGGGTTTCGAGCGCCTCGGCGCCGGCATCACGCCCGACATCGTACGCGAGATCAGCGCCAAGAAGGACGAGCCCCAATGGATGCTCGACCTGCGTCTCAAGTCGCTTGAGATTTTCAACCGCTTCCCCAACCCCACATGGGGCCCCGGCATCGAGGGTCTTGACATGGACAACATCGTCACCTACGTCAAGCCCAACACCGATCAAAAGCACGACTGGGAGTCCGTGCCCGACGACATCAAAAACACGTTCGAGCGCCTGGGCATCCCCGAGGCCGAACGCAGCTACCTGGCCGGCGTGGGCGCCCAGTACGACTCCGAGCTCGTCTACCACAATATGCAGGACACGGCGTCCAAGATGGGAATCGTCTACTCGGGTATCGAGGAGGCGCTGCACGACCCGCAATGGGAGCCGCTCATCCACGAGAAGTTCATGACGCTCATCCCGCCCACGGATCACAAGTTCGCGGCGCTGCACGGCGCCGTCTGGTCGGGCGGGTCGTTCGTCTACGTGCCCAAAGGCACCAAGCTGGACTTCCCGCTGCAGAGCTACTTCCGCCTCAACGCCAAGGGCGCAGGCCAGTTTGAGCACACGCTCATCATCGTCGAGGACGATGCCGACCTGCACTTTATCGAGGGCTGCTCGGCGCCTAAGTACAACGTCGCCAACCTCCATGCCGGTGCCGTCGAGCTCTTTGTGGGCAAGCGCGCACACCTGCGCTACTCCACGATCGAGAACTGGTCCAAGAACATGTACAACCTCAACACCAAGCGTGCACGCGTGGATGAGGAGGGTGAGATCGAGTGGATCAGCGGTTCCTTCGGTAGCCATGTGGGTTATCTCTACCCCATGAGCGTGCTCAACGGCCGCCGCGCCCGCTCGAGCTTCACGGGCATCACCTTTGCCGGTGCGGGCCAGAACCTCGACACCGGTTGCAAGGTTGTGCTCAACGCGCCCGAGACTACGGCGACCGTCGAGACCAAGGGCATCAGCAAGTCCGGCGGCATCCAGACGTTCCGCAGCTCCATCGTGGCAACGCCCAAAGCCGAAGGGTCTAAAGCAACGGTCAGCTGTCAGTCGCTCATGCTCGACGACCAGAGCCGGTCGGACACCATTCCCGCAATGGACATTCGTGCCAAGAATGTCGACGTGGGCCACGAGGCCACGATCGGACGCATCGGCGACGACAAGGTCTTCTATCTCATGAGCCGCGGCATCTCGGAAGAAGAGGCGCGGACCATGATCGTCAACGGCTTTGCGAACCCGGTCTCAAAGGAGCTGCCGCTGGAGTACGCCGTCGAGATGAACAACCTGATCAAGCTCGAGATGGAAGGGGCGATCGGATAATGGAGCTCAAGAACATCAACGCGATGCCGGCCGCTACCTGGGGTTGGCTGCGCATGAACGAAACCAAGCTCGAGCTGTCGGACGACATCGCCGTGGCTGACGCCGACGTCGTCGAAGTCGAGGATACCTCAGGTGTCGCAAACGCCGCCCACGATATCTTCGATACCGCCATCGCCGCCGCAGGTGAGCGCTACCCCGGGCGCCGCGCTTCTGCGCCGGGGGATACCGCCGACCGCGCCCGCATCACACCCGAGACCGAGCTCGATGTCCCCGCCACCTCCGTCTACCAGGCAGGTGCCATTAAGCTTGAAGAGGAGCTCTCCCCCGCCGAGGCCTTCGAGACCGGCATGGGACAGGCCGCCCAGTCCTATCTGACCGATCATGCCGCGCGCAAGGTCAACATCGAGGTGCCCACGTACCAGAAGGCCACGGTCACCGTGCGCGTCAACGGACAAGAGGGAAAGGCAGCTATCGCCGCCATCGACGTTGTCGCCAAGGAGCAGGCGAGACTTGATCTGGTGGTCGCGCTCGATTCGCCCGTCGATGGATCCGGACTCGTCGGATCGATCCTGCGCGTCTTCGCCGCCGAGCACGCCACCGTCAACGTGACCTGCGTGCAGACGCTCGATGACAGCTGGATCGCCCTCGATGACACGGGCCTCTTTCTGGACGAAGGCGCCCGCATCAACGTGCAGCACACGGTGCTCGGTGCCGGAGCCAGCCTGAGCGGTCTTGCCGGCGACCTGTTGGGCGACACCGCCAAGGTCACGATCGATACCGATTACCTGGGCGCACGCGAGCAGGTGCGTGACTTTAACTACGAGCTGCGCCATCGAGGCCGCAAGACCGAGTGCGAGATCGATGCCAACGGCGTGTTGACCGGTACCTCCAAAAAGGTCTATCGCGGAACCATCGATCTGGTTCACGGCTGCAAGGGCTCGACAGGCACCGAGCGCGAGACCGTGCTGCTCGCCAACAAGGGTGTCGACAACAAAACGGTGCCCGTCATCCTCTGCGACGAAGACGACGTTGCCGGCAACCACGGCGCCACGATCGGGCACGTTCGCGACGAGCAGCTGTTCTACCTGGCCTGCCGCGGTCTTGACCAGCAATCCGCCGAAGACTTGTTCGTCCGCGCCAAGCTCGAGGACGCCGCCCTTTCCGCTCCCGACGAGCGCACGCGCGCCGGCATCGTCCGTCTGGGAAACAACCTGATCGAGAACTTCGAGGAGGAGCTCGCATGATCGATACCGAGAACGTCAAATGCGAAACCTGCACCGCCCCCGAGCCCATGGTCGTTGACGCGAGCGACGACGCGTCACGCGGCTGGCCCCGAGTGGATATCGAGACCAATCCGTACAAGCCCTTGTTCCCGCTGTTCCAGCAGCATCCCGAGATCGCTTTTCTCGATAGCGCCGCCACGGCGCAGCGCCCCGCTTGCGTGCTCGAAGCCGAGCGCGACTTCTATACCAAGATGAACGCCAACCCGCTGCGCGGGCTCTACTCACTGTCCGTCGAGGCGACCGAGGCCATCGCCCAGGTTCGCCAGCAAATCGCCGAGCTTATCGGCGCCAACGAGGCCAATGAGATCGTCTTCACGCGCAACACCAGCGAATCGCTCAATCTGGTCGCCAAAAGCTTTGCACCCACGGTGCTCCAGCCGGGTGACGAGGTGGTTATCACCATCATGGAGCACCACTCCAACCTCATTCCCTGGCAGCAGGTATGCCGCCAGACCGGTGCCAAGCTCGTCTACCTCTACCCCACCAAAACCGGACAGCTCACCAGCGAAGAGGTCCTCTCCAAGGTGGGTCCCAAGACCAAGATCCTCGCTGTGGGTCAGGTCTCCAATGTGCTCGGCATCGAAAACCCGGTCAAAAACCTGGGAAAGCTCGTTCACAAGTTCGGGGGCTATCTGGTGGTCGATGGCGCGCAGTCGCTACCGCACATGCCGGTCGACGTAAATGACCTGGGTGCCGACTTCTTTGCGTTCAGCGCCCATAAGGCCATGGGCCCCATGGGCATCGGCGTGCTCTGGGGCAAAAAGGAACTCCTCGAGGCCATGCCCCCTATGCTCACCGGAGGCGAGATGATCGATTCGGTAACCGAGCAGGACGCCGTCTGGGCACCGGTTCCCGAAAAGTTCGAGGCGGGCACGCAGGACGCAGCCGGTATCTATGCCACGGGCGTGGCACTCGATTACCTGGCGAACAAGGTGGGATATCAGAACATCCAGGCGCGTGAGCAGGCGCTCGTCCACTATATGATGGAGCAGCTGGTCCAGCTTGACTTTGTTCAGATCATCGGCTCGATCTATTGGGACAACCACCACGGCGTGGTGAGCTTCAACGTTCGCGGCATTCATCCGCACGATGTGGCAAGCATCATGGACATGGACGGTGTGTGCATCCGCGCCGGCCACCATTGCGCACAGCCGCTGCTCACGTGGCTCGGTGTCGAGAATCTCGCCTGCTGCCGTGCCAGCGTGGCATTCTATAATGACAAAGCCGATATCGATAAGTTCATCTTCGGGCTTCTACACGTCTGGAACACCTTTAACGGGTAAAGCGAAATCAATCGCCGTATAGTCTTGTTACGTTAGTTTTGAACATCATAGGAGCACGCTCAATGGGCAACCTCTACACCTCGACCACTTTTATGGAGCACAACTCGCATCCCGACTACAAATATGAGATGGACGCTCCCACCGATACGCACGACGGCATCAACCCCAGCTGCGGAGACGAGCTCACCCTGCAGCTACGTGTTGAAGACGGCAAGATCGAGGAGGCTTCGTTCACAGGACACGGGTGCGCCATCAGCCAAGCGAGCGCCGATATCATGGCCGAACTCATCACGGGCGAGACGGTCGAGGAGGCCAAGCGTCTCGCTGGTCTCTTTCTCTCGATGATCCGTGGCGAGAAGCTCTCGGATGAGGACATAGAGGACCTCGACGAGGCGGCGCAGCTCCAGGATATCTCGCACATGCCCGCACGCGTCAAATGCGCCGAACTCGCCTGGCGCACCCTCGACGGCATGCTCAATTAGCTCTTTGTAAGGCCGCAAACCACTCAGTTGGTTTGCGGCTTTAATTTGCTTCAACTATTGGAGCGCTTCAAGCGAAAAATACGCGACCGTTCGCCGAATATCTCGTGCAATTCGCGGTATTATAGGGGCTGCATGTCATGTCCCCATCTTGGGTCGCCCAAGGCTATCGCCAGCCGAGACCCATGACGGGACGCCAACACGATAGAGAGGAGAGGCATGCAGTACTCACAGGAAGTGGAGAACATGTGCCCCGTTGCCAAGGGTGCATACCACGGCCCCGCGCCCATCCCCGAGGAGGGCAAGTGGGTTCAGGCCAAGGAGATTTCCGACATCTCCGGTCTTACGCACGGTGTGGGTTGGTGCGCACCTCAGCAGGGCGCCTGCAAGCTCACGCTGAACGTCAAGGACGGTATCATCGAGGAGGCCCTCGTCGAGACCATCGGCTGCTCGGGTATGACCCACTCCGCCGCCATGGCTTCCGAGATCCTTCCCGGTAAGACCATCCTCGAGGCTCTGAACACCGACCTCGTCTGCGATGCCATCAACGTCGCCATGCGCGAGATCTTCCTGCAGATCGTCTACGGCCGCAGCCAGACCGCTTTCTCCGAGGGCGGCCTGCCCGTCGGCGCTTCCCTCGACGACCTCGGCAAGGGCCTGCGCTCCCAGGTCGGCACCATGTTCGGCACCAAGGCCAAGGGCGCCCGTTACCTCGAGCTCGCCCAGGGCTACGTCACCCGCATGGCCCTCAACGACAAGAACGAGATCATCGCGTTCGAGTTCCTGAACCTCGGCAAGTTCACCGACGCCGTCAAGGCCGGTAAGACCCCTGAGGAGGCCATCGCCGGCGCCATGGGTCACTATGGCCAGTGGGACAACGCCGCCAAGTACATCGATCCGCGTACCGACGAGGAGACTCACTCCGTCGCCAGCGTGTTCCCGGTTCACGAGTAGAAAGGGAGGGAAACTAGAATGACTGTTACGTTCGAAGGTTACGAGCGCCGCGAGGACAAGATCAACAAGTGCCTCGCCGACAACGGTATCGCCTCCCTCGAGGAAGCTCTGAAGATCTGCACCGACAAGGGCTTCAACCCGCGTGAGATCGTCCACAACACCCAGTCCATCGCCTTCCAGAACGCCGAGTGGGCCTACACCCTGGGTTGTGCACTGGCCGTGAAGCGCGGCGCCAAGTCCGCTTCCGAGGCTGCGGCCATCATCGGCGAGGGCATCCAGGCCTTCACCGTTCCGGGCTCCGTTGCCGAGGACCGCAAGGTCGGTCTGGGCCACGGCAACCTGGGCGCCATGCTCCTCTCCGACGAGACCGAGTGCTTCGCCTTCCTGGCCGGCCATGAGTCTTTCGCCGCTGCCGAGGGTGCTATCGGCCTGGCCCTGAACGCCAACAAGGCTCGCAAGAACCCGCTGCGCGTCATCCTGAACGGTCTGGGCAAGGACGCCGCCCAGATCATCGCCCGCATCAACGGCTTCACCTACGTGAAGACCCAGTTCGACTACTTCACGGGCGAGCTCAAGGTCGTTGAGAAGATCGCTTACTCCGATGGTCCTCGTGCCGCCGTCAACTGCTACGGCTGCGACGACGTCCGCGAGGGCGTTGCCGTCATGTGGAACGAGAACGTCGATATCTCGATCACCGGCAACTCCACCAACCCGACGCGCTTCCAGCACCCCGTTGCGGGCACCTACAAGAAGGAGCGTCTCGAGGCCGGCAAGAAGTACTTCTCCGTCGCTTCTGGTGGCGGCACCGGTCGTACCCTGCACCCGGACAACATGGGCGCCGGCCCCGCCTCTTACGGCATGACCGACACCATGGGCCGTATGCACTCCGACGCCCAGTTCGCCGGTTCCTCCTCGGTCCCGGCGCACGTCGACATGATGGGTCTCATCGGCATGGGTAACAACCCCATGGTCGGTGCCACCGTCGCCTGCGCTGTCGCCGTCGAGGAGGCCCTTCAGGCCTAATCGCGCCCGCGCGATGCTCATATAGTTGAGCGTACGAGCCGCTATCCACCCGGGTAGCGGCTCTTTTTACACCGAGGGTGGCTAATTTGGGACGGGGCTTTTTAGCTACCCTCGGCTGATAGCGAGCCTGCTAAGCCGATAGACTGCCGAGGCAGTTAAAAAGGCCTGGTCCAAATAAGCTACCCCGCCCCTGCAAGACATCTAATGCCGATATATCAGCTACGGCGGATTATGAGATGTAATGAGACAGAGCCTTAAAGTACCCATAACATCCACCTGCCATATCGTCCCTTTACCGAATAGGACGCCCTTCACAGAGCCTTTTCCAACCTCTCGTGCGACAATGCGCCGGGCGAGAAAGGAATCTGATGGAATCGACTGATGTACTGGTAATTGGATCGGGAATCGCGGGCCTCTGCGCGAGTATCGAGGCTGCCCGTGCAGGCGCAACCGTCACCCTAGCGAGCGCCGGCAAGACCATGAGCGGATCGAGCTTCTTCCCCGGCACCTGGGGCCTGGGCCTCGTCGGCCCCACCGATGCGAACGACGAGCAAGACCTCGTCGACACCATCCTGGCCGTGGGCGGCGGTGTTGCCGACCCCGAGCTCGTTCAGACCTTCGTCCACGGCATTCCTCAAGCAATTGAATGGCTCGAGCACGATCTGGGCGTTGAGCTCCGGCGTCCGCAAAGCGCCGAGAGCGCCCAGCAAAAGCAGTTTATCCCCTGCTTCGACCACAAGACGCGTATGTGGCGCGGCCTGACGCGCAAGCCTCTCGAGGACGCTCTGACGGCTCAGATTGAGGAGCTCGGCATTCACTTACTCCCCCACCATGAGCTTATCGACCTTGTTGAGGACCCGGGCGGCAGGATTGCCGGCGCCGTACTGTACAACCATGCGAACGAGCGTCTCGTGTCCATTGCCTCCAAGGCGACCATCATCGCCGCCGGCGGTACGGGCGGCCTGTTCGAGCGCAGTCTCACGTCGGCAGATGTCCTGAGCTCCTCACAGGCCATCGCACTGGCACACGGCGCAGCCCTTACTAATATAGAGTTCATGCAGATGATGCCCGGCCTCATCGAACCCAAGCGCAATCTGGTCTTTAACGAGAAGACGTGGCGCTACGCGATATTCGACCAGCCGGTCGATATCGCTGTCGACAAGCTGCCCGACCTGCTCGAACAGCGCTCCGGCTACGGCCCCTTCACTTCGCGCTTGGATTCGCGCGCCATCGATCTTGCCATCGATCAAGCGGGTGCCGAAGGCCTACCGCTACACTACGACTTCCCCAGCGAGGATGTTCCTGAGTTCGTACAGACCTTCGCCACGTGGCTGCAAGACAAGCACGGCATTGCCCCGACCGCCGAGATGCGCGTGGCCATGTACGCCCACGCCTCCAACGGCGGCATCAAGATCGATAAGACGGCCTTCACCGGTGCTGAGGGCCTCTATGCCTGCGGAGAGGCGACAGGCGGCATGCACGGCGCCGACCGCATCGGTGGCCTGTCGAGCGCCAACGGCATCGTCTTCGGCCGCATCGCGGGCGCCTCGGCGGCTCAGGCGGCGCAGGGAGCCCCAGAGGTGACCCCGAATGCGGATGCCGCTCTCCCCCAGCATGGCATTGCCGCAACAGATGCCGAACGTCTGACCCGCAGCCTCAAACACGCAATGAGCACCTACTGCATGATCAACAGAACCGAATCAGGACTTTCCAGAGCGCTGCAAGAGCTTGAAAGTCTCCAAGACGAAGCAACGGCGCCGGGCAAGCCGAACGACAAGGACAGCGAAATCGCCTCCCTCGCCCGCCTTCAATCGCAGATTCAGCTCGCAACGCAGATGGTCAAAACCATGCGCAAGCGGACGAAAAGCCTCGGATCGCACTATCAAGCGGACTAGGCCGAGTTCCCGCGCATACAAAACACATCTTCTCGATATTCAGGGACTCCTTGAGCTCAAAGCCGCACTGGGTCAATTCGTGTCCGCGCAGCCGTGTATCCTCTATAAGCACGTAGCAACCGGATGATGAAAGCAAAAAACGCGTAACCCACCGAACGGAAAGGAAGAGATATGGAAGACCCCATTCAGGCCAATATCATTCTGTACCAGTCCGAGGGAGCAAACGTACCGGTTCAGGTCTACTACAAGGATGAGACCCTTTGGGTCACGCAGGCGGCAATGGCCGAGCTGTTCGACGTCTCCGTCTCGACGATTTCCGAGCACCTCGTCAACATCTTCGCCAGCGGGGAGCTACAAAAGGCCAGCTCAACTAGTTTTTCCGGTTTTTCCGGAAAAACCTCCTCAAAGGGCGGCAGACCGAAAACCTACTACAATCTCGATGCCGTTATCGCCGTCGGGTACCGCGTCAACTCGATGCGAGCGACCCGCTTCCGCCAGTGGGCGACGGCGACCCTCAAGGAGTACATCACCAAGGGCTTCGTCCTCAACGACGACATGCTCAAGAACGGTCGGCCCTTCGGCAAGGACTATTTCGACGAGCTGCTCGCCCGCATCCGCGACATCCGCGCGAGCGAGCGGCGCGTGTGGCTCAAGATAACCGACATCTTCCAGGAGTGCAGCTTCGACTACGACAAGGACTCGACCCTGGCCAAGAACTTCTACGCAGCGGTCCAGAACAAGATGCACTACGCCGTCACCGGGCATACCGCGGCCGAGATCGTCCAAGGGCGCTCCGACCCCTCCAAACCTAACATGGGGCTCACGTCATGGAAGGGAGGTCCCGAGGGCCGCATCCACTCCTCGGACATCACCGTGGCCAAGAACTACCTGTCCGAGGACGAGATCAGGCAGCTGAACCGCCTCGTCACAATGCTGCTTGACACACTCGAAGACAGGGCCGAAAGGCACGTCCTGACGAGCATGGAGGACTGCGAGCGCCTGCTCGACGGCTTCCTGACATTCAGCGGGCGCGAGGTGCTCAAGGGGCTCGGCAACCGCAACAAGAAGACGGCGGACAAGATCGCCAAGGAGCGCTTCCACGAGTTCCAGAAGGTGCAGGACAAAATCTATGAGAACGACTTCGAGAAGATGGCAAAGAAGCTGAACGGCGACGCATAACGTCCGTGAAAACAAAAGAGCCCCGCCGCGCCTCGACGACGGTTGGGTCGCGGAGGAGCCGTTCCGCCGCCGCGTGATCGCGCCAAGGCGAAGAAGCCTCCCGGGGAGCCGTGGAGCATCCCCGAGGCCGCCGAGGCCCTGCGCCGCCTAGCCGCGAACGAGGACCGAGCGGACCTCGCCATGAACGCCTACCTGATTCTGGGGCTCTCGGGCCTGCGCAAGGAGGAGGCACTCGCCGTGCGCCCGTGCGACCTCAAGGTCAGCAAGACCTACGACTTCGCCACGGGCAGACGAACCGTCTCGGAGGACATCGAGGTCCGCCGGGCCTATACCGACGAGGACGGAATAAAAGAGACCAAGACGGAGGGCTCGCGCCGCACCGTGCCGGTTTTATTGGCAGGGAGGTAGCACCTGCACGAGATCCTCAACGAGCTGCGCGCGTCCATGACCGAACCCGGCGGGACATCGGTCATGGACCAGGTGGAGGACTGGAGCCGACAGCGGATCGTCAACATGCGAGGGGGACAACCTCGTGAGGGCGTGGCGCCGCATGTGCGAGCGGCATCACCTGAGGTACATCCCACCCAAAGCCCTGCGCCACACATCGGAGACGATCATGGCGGCCACCGACGAGGACCCGCTCTCGATCATGGACCTGCACGGCCACACGGACCTGGGGACGGATTACCGCCATTACATCAAGCCGGGGCTCGCGGAGCGCGAGAAGGTGACCCGTCAGGTGGGCCAAGCGCTCGAGATCGTCGCGGGCGGCGGGTTTGATGGCACCGGGGAGGGTGCCGCCTTATAGCCGCGGGCGTCCCATGGTCCACCGCGACCGCCTTGACCTGTGAAATGTAAAATAACGCCCCCTGCCGCGCATAAACGGCAGGGGGTGTCTCGTGTACTTGGCAAAGAACGGTAAAAACCGATGGCTCGGCGCAAAAGAAAAAGGCCACCGCAAAAGCGATGACCTACTCAATTAATGGGTGGGCCGTCAGGGGGTCGAACCCTGGACCTTGGGATTAAGAGTCCCCTGCTCTACCAACTGAGCTAACGACCCAAACAAAAGCCCTATCGAGCTCTTGGAATGATATCGTGTGGTGGGCCGTCAGGGGGTCGAACCCTGGACCTTGGGATTAAGAGTCCCCTGCTCTACCAACTGAGCTAACGACCCGATATCTACGAGAAGCAAGAACTGGGGTGGGTAAAGGGACTCGAACCCTCGACCTACGGGACCACAACCCGTCGCTCTAGCCAACTGAGCTACACCCACCGTGTCCTGTGCGCTTCGCGCTCGACTATTATTGCAAGGAACGCAAACGGATGCAACCCCCAATTTTCAAGAATTTTGAAAAGTCTTTTCAGCTCCCTTCAAACCCTTATTCCCACCCAAATGATTGGGAGTACACTGACACCACCGTATCCGTCAAGGGAAGGGCAACTATGCAAGAGCTTTCACATCGCACCGCGACGTTCACCGATTCGGTTATCCGCCGCATGACGCGCATCTCAAATAAATACGGCGCCGTCAATCTATCTCAAGGCTTTCCCGATTTCGAACCGCCCGCTCCCCTGCTCGAAAGCCTGCAGCAGATCTCGCAGAAGCCCGAGCCGCGCTATCACCAGTACTCGATCACCTGGGGATCCCAGGCCATGCGTGACGCGCTGGCAGAAAAGCAGGAACACTTTATGGGTATCCCCATCGATGCCAATGAGAACATCGTGGTCACCTGCGGCTCGACCGAGGCCATGATGGCGGCAATGATGACCGTCACCAATCCCGGCGACAAGGTGGTCATCTTTTCGCCCTTCTATGAAAACTATGGTGCCGACACGATCCTTTCGGGCGCACAACCCATATATGTGCCGCTCAACCCACCGACCTATGATTTTGACCGCGATGCGCTCGAGGCCGCGTTCCGCGAGAACGCACCCAAGGCCATCGTCCTCTGCAATCCCTCAAACCCCTGCGGCAAAGTCTTCACGCGCGAGGAGTTGGAGTTCATCGCCGGCCTATGCAAGAAGTACGATGCCTATTGCATCACGGACGAGGTTTATGAACACATCGTTTATAAACCGCACACCCATGTCTATATGGCAAGTCTGCCGGGAATGCTTGAACGCACCATCAGTTGCAGTTCGCTTTCAAAAACCTACTCCATTACCGGATGGCGTCTGGGCTATACGATCGCCCCGGCCGAGATCACCGATCGAATCAAGAAGGTCCACGACTTCCTGACCGTCGGCGCTGCCGCACCGCTCCAGGAGGCCGTCGTCACAGGGCTCAAGTTCAGTGACGATTACTACGAACAGCTCCGCGAGGTGTATACCGAAAAGAGAGATCTCTTCTGCCACGGACTCGACGAAATCGGCATCAAACATAATGTTCCGCAAGGAGCATATTACGTGATGATGGACATCTCTGAATTCGGCTATAAGAGCGATTTGGAATTCTGTGAGGACCTTGCCTCCAAGGTGGGCGTAGGCGCCGTTCCCGGTTCAAGTTTCTTCCGCGAGCCGGTCAATCATCTGATTCGCTTCCACTTTGCCAAACGAGACGAGACCCTCAACGCCGCTCTCGTGAATCTCAAGGGTCTCCGAGACAAAATTCAACCTAAATAGATGAGAGAATTCTTTTAAGGCGCTATTAGTTTAGTATTAGACCGCTATAGTTATGCTAGATCTGAATAGCCCTACTGAAAGAGGGATGACATGGCAGAACAACAGCTGATCGGAGCGCTCGAAGCCGGCGGAACCAAGATGGTGTGTGCCACCGGATATGCCGACGGCACGATCATTGAGCGAACTGAGATCCCCACGACCACACCCGATGAGACCGTGGCGACCATCAACAACTGGTTTGCGGACAAAGCTATCGCCGCACTCGGCATCGGCGCCTTTGGGCCCACGGCAGTCAATCCTAACTCTCCACGATATGGATCGATCCTCGAAACCCCCAAGACGGCCTGGCGCTACTACGACCTACTTGGAAACATTCAGAACGTCCTCAACGTCCCCTGCGGTTACGACACCGACGTTAACGTCGCTTGCCTCGGAGAGGTCACCTATGGCTGCGCCAAGGGCCTCAGCGACGTCGTATACCTTACGATCGGCACCGGCGTCGGTGCCGGCGTCCTTTCGAGTGGCCAACTCATCCACGGCATGATGCATCCCGAAGCCGGTCATATCCCGGTGACCCGCGACCCACGCGACACGATCGGGATGCACAGCGGATGCCCTTACCATGGCAACTGTCTCGAGGGCCTTATCGCCGGCCCGGGCGTCAAGAAGCGCTGGGGCGGAAAACGCGCGAGCGAGCTCGCCGAAGACCCGCAAGCCATGGACCTGCTCGCGGGATACCTGGCACAGGCACTCATGACCTACATCCTGTGCTATGCACCGCAAAAGATCGTTATTGGCGGCGGCGTGGCCGATCACACCCCGATCGTGCAGATCGCCCGCAAGAAATGCGCCGAAATGCTCAACGGATACATCGCCACGCCCGAGGTGGCAGATATCGATTCGTATATCGTCAACAACAGCCTTGAGGGTAAGCAGGGCATCATGGGCTGCTTGGCTCTGGGGGCACAAGCACTCTAAAAACGGGTCGAGGCGCCTCGTAGAGCCCGTAAGATAAACGCCGCCTAATGGGACCGCAAGAACCCCTTTAGGCGGCGTTTTTACGCATCATACGCGATCGTAAGACATATCTGAGCAACACGCCTGTAGCAGCACCACAGCAATCAAGCAGCACGTCGGTGACCATACCGGCACGGCCGGGAACAAACAGTTGGATGGTCTCGTCGATGGACGGCACCAGCAGTAAAACGACCGCCGTGGGCAGCAGAACGTTCACGGATCGCACGCCATCAGGATCAAGCGCATGGGTAACAATAATACCGAGGATCATATACTCGGTAAAATGCGCGCATTTACGGATGACGAAGTTGGTGACCCAGGCATAGGGAAGCCCCAAAGAACCGAGCAGCGCATGGACCGCCTCCATGACCGTAAGGCTCAGCGAACCGGATCCGGAACCCGGCACAAGAGAGTTGCCCCAGATAAGACAAATCATAAGCAGAGCGGCAAGGCCCCAACGTCGATCGATATGACGAAAAGGCATCTAAGCCTCCGCGCGCAGTTTGGGGAAGCTCGCCGTACCGCCCTCGATGACACTCAGATACTCATGCCCCGTGCGTCGAGCCGACTGGGAGTTCAGCCGATCGATTTCCTCTTCAAGAATACGGTTGATGCGATCATGTCGGCGATTGGCCAAAACACCCTCGGTGATCGCCTCGGCCCGCTCGATACTCGAGCGCGAGAGGCGAGCCGTGTCCTCGGGAAGCACAGCGGCATGCCGACCGACGTAGGCGGGAGCCTCGTGCTGATCGACCCTAGGATCAGAATCAACAATCGGATCTATAGAAGGCATTTCGAGCTCGTCGAGGATAGCGGCAGCAGCGGCCCACATATCCTCGTGACCGGAATAGTCAGCCATGGGAACATCGATTTCCAGTGAAGCATCGGGCAAATCGGCGGTATCGATACGATCGGAAGTATCGACCGTAGCGGTCATATCGGCCGATCCGAGAGCATCACGCGACGCCACGAAGGTGTCATCGGCAGAGGGCACAGCGGTTTGCCCCTCAGCCGTTGAAATCACAGGCATGGCGGCAAGAGCGGCATTATAGGGGGAACGAGACGAGGCAGACGAAAGACCGTCTGGAACGCCCCACAGCGAGTCCACGGCGGCTTGACGAGCCTCGGCATCGTCAGCGTTATCGGTAGGCACATCATCGCCTGCTCTATCCGCCTGAGAAGTCGAATAACCCGTCTGCTGCGCAGACGCCCCGTTCGTATAGACATTGCCCGTGGCGGCAGCGCTAGCAACCATCGAAACAAAGGCCGCCGTAGTACCCGCAGGCGCTGTCTGAGAACCGGCAACGGCACGTGCGGCTGCCGCGATATCGTCACGGTTGAGAGCACCGGTCTGTGCACCGGAGCGCAACTCGTCGATCGCGACCTCATACACATCATGTGAACGGGAAGGATCACAGCTCACGGGAGAATCCTCGTCCAGCATGCTGTCGATCATAGCCCAGGCATCGTCCTCAGAGGGAGCTCCTACGGCACGTTGGATGGTGGGAACATCGTCGAGAGAACGACGGCGTTGCAAGGCACCGGTGATTCCCGCGAAAACGGAGGAAGTCGCGGAATTCGACGTGGCGCGCGTGCCGGGAGCGGAGGCTGCTGCCTGAGCCTGCTGGGCCGCAAAGGCCAAAGTTGCCGCCGATCCGCCAACCGTAGCAAACGAGGAGGTGCCGGATCCGCTGACACTGGAGTTCATGAAACCAGGAGCAGAAAAAGACTCCGCATGCTTAGAGGACTCATCGCGACCGTCGGAAAGCGCCATAGAGGCGGCATAGACACCCACACCGGCGACAGCGCCGACAGCAAAGGGTACCGCAGCAGCGGCCACCGTTTCGTTCACTTGAGAAAACGGCAGCGTGGCAACATAGGCAACCACAGGAGCCGCCATTCCGATGCCACAAGAAAGACCGGCCAAAACAGCACGTTGCGTTGTATCAGAAGAAGCCATTGAGCTCTCCTTCATCTCCCTCGGCGCAAAACCCGACACTTGATTATCCTGTGGCCGCGCGCGAATAGATGAACGGGGACATGCCCCAAGGCAACGGATGTGGTTCGTTTCATCTGCTTGTATTCCGTCGCGAAGCTCTTTGTTATTATGCGAAACCCCTCAGGGGAATGCAAGATGACGTGCCGTTTTTATACGTTTGAAACCCATATCGACAAAACGTTATCGACCAATTGCCATAAAAAAGGGGCTGGCGCATCGCCAACCCCCTAACCACGCTGAAAGCGAGAAAACCTAGTACGACTGCTCGTAATCCACATGCTTCTTAGCGGTGCGGACAAGGAATTCCTGATTGGTCTCGGTGCCCTTAAGACCCTTGATAAACGAGGCCGCCGCACGCTCGGTATTGTTCATACCGGCAAGGATACGACGCAAGCCGAACACAAAGGGACGCATCTGTTCATCGACCAGTAGATCCTCGTTACGCGTACCCGACGCGATGGGGTCGATGGCCGGGAAGATACGGCGGTCGGCAAGATCGCGATCGAGTTTGAGTTCCATATTGCCGGTACCCTTGAACTCCTCGAAGATGACCTCGTCCATCTTGGAGCCGGTATCCACAAGCGCCGAGGCGAGAATGGTAAGCGACCCGCCGTTCTCGATATTGCGCGCAGCACCCAAAAAGCGTTTGGGCGGATACAAGGCGGCAGAATCGACACCACCCGACAGGATACGGCCCGAAGCCGGCGCAGCCAGGTTATAGGCACGCGCCAGACGCGTGATGGAATCGAGCACGACCACCACATCGCCGCCCAGCTCGACGATACGCTTGGCACGTTCGATGACCAGCTCGGAAACACGCGTGTGGTTGTCGGCCGGCATGTCAAAGGTGGAGGCAACGACCTCGCCCTTGATCGAACGCTGCATGTCGGTAACCTCTTCGGGGCGCTCGTCGACGAGCAGGCAGATCAGATGCACCTCGGGATTATTGATCGAAATGGACTGGCAGATCTTTTTTAGGATCGTGGTCTTGCCGGCCTTAGGCGGCGACACGATCAGGCCGCGCTGGCCCTTGCCGATCGGAGAGACGATATCGATCGCACGACCGGTGATGGAATCCTTACCATGCTCCATGCGAAGCGGCTCATTGGGATAGACCGGTGTGAGATCGCTGAACTTGGGGCGCTTACGGATCTCCTCGGGATCCTTGCCATTGACCGTCTTGATCTTGGCGAGCCCGGGGAACTTGTCGTTAGCGCGCGAGGGACGAAGCGTACCCTCGATTACGTCACCGTTGCGCAGACGGGCGGCGCGGATAAAGTTGGCGGGAACAAAGGCATCGTCACGCGAGGGCATGTAGCCATGGGCATGAATGTGGCCATAGCCTTCTTTTTCGATCTCAAGGATACCGATAATATCGCGGAATCCCTCGAGACGGGCGGCCGTGGTGTAGATCTCCTCGACCAGCTCCGCCTTCTTTTTGCCGACCGGGTCGAGCTCAAGCTCTTTGGCCTTCTCACGCAGCTCGGCCACTTTCATGGCCTGCAGGTCCTCGCGCGAAAGAGACGGTTCGGTCGGAACGTTGTAGCGCTCTTTATTGCGCTGCTTTCGGTCGCGCTGACGATTACGACGGTCGTTGCGCTCATCCTTGCGGTCGGTGCGTTCATCAGCGCGCTCGCGTTTATGCTGACGGCGGCTACCGCGACCTTGGTCCTCGGAAGACGCTTCGGAATCCGTACCCTCGGCGCCATCCGTCGCGTCAGCCTTCTTGGGCTTGTCACCCTTCTTGCGCTTGGGCTTTGCGGATTTACCCTCATCTGCCGCCTGAGCATCTTCTGGCGCATCGATCTTCTCGGGTGCATTCTCGTCCTCAGCGGGCGCTGCATCCGAAGCGTCAGCATCAGCTGAAACCTTGCGCTTGGAGCGCTTGGCAGCAGCCCGACGTCCACGACCGGGACGATTATCTTCGGCGACTTCGCTGCCCTCGGCCGCAGAGGGGTTGGTGTTGTCGGGTTCATTCCCAGACGCTGCATCCTTGGATGCGGCAGTCTCAATTGTGCCGGAACCCGAACCCGTCGCCACTGCCTCAGCCGCCGACTGGGCGGCACGTGCGGCGGCAGCGGCCTTTTCGGCCTCGACAAAAGCCTTGGGCTTACGTCCACGACGATGCGGGCGAAGCGCAGGATCGACGACGGGAACATCATCCGAGCCTTCGGCAGGCGCGGACGCCGCAGGAGACGCTTCCGCAACGGGGACATCGACGTCTGACGACTCGGCAACGGAGGTTGCAGAAGTGGTCTCGTCAACGGTCTTTGTCTTCGCACGGCGCCGCGTGCGAGAGGACTTAGCGGGAGTCTCATCTACGTCGCGCTCGCTGGCAACCGGCGCCGCGGGGTCGCCTTGCTGCTCGGCGGTGGCCGTCAAAACGGCAGCCTCACGCTCGGCAGCACGACGCTGGGCACGCACAACCTGCGCTTGGCTGATCTGTGCCAATGCCCGTGCCTGAGCGACCTCATCGGTAATCGGAACCTCGAGCTCGCTCGAAGTGCGCTTAGTGCGCGTCGTGCGTCGCGCACGAGGCTTGGCCTCCCCTTCACCGTCGACACCCTCGCTCTTTTTCGTCGTTCGACGCGTACGCTTGGGTTTTGCGGCGGTAGCGGCACCCTCTTTGGAAACTGACGACGAAACCTCATCAGTCGAAACCCGATTTTCCACCGTCGCGGAAACTTGGGGTACCTGAGGAGCCTCGGACTCTATTTGATTTTGTTCTTGTTGATCAGACACAGCGTTTGCTCAACTTTCCTATCAAGCCCTTCGGCCATATGAACGCTTTACTCATACCGATCAGGGCAACTAAAACAATTGAACCGACAGAATCAGCCGGCACGTCATTGAACTGTGAAACACGATTACGCCATATGCGCAGCGTTAGTGTAACACAACACGCATTTTCAACAAGAAAAAAGCCCGGCGCCCAAAGAGCACCGAGCCCAATATGAACCAAAGGTTATAGGTAGAACAAGCGTCAGCGAGCGGGCCTCAGGTGCCCGAGATTGCCGTGAAAGAGGAACAACGCTACATCTGCTCGGGAGCGGAAACGCCGACCAGCGAGAGAACGAGCGCCAGCGTCACGCGAACGGCGTCGCATGCGGCAAGGCGGGCACGCGAGAGCTCGGCGTCAACGGGATGGCCCTCGCTCGGAAGCACCTGGCAGGCAGCATAGAAGCTGTGGAAATCACCCGCAAGCTCCTCGGCAAAGTGGGTCAGGCGGAACGGAGCGCGATCGCGCGCGCAGCCGGCGATAAGATCGGTAAGCTCGTTGAGCTTGCGAGAAAGAGCGAGCTCGGTCGGATCAGTTAGCAGCGCATAGTCGACATTCTCGCCGATCGCCTTGGCGGCAACGGCCTTCATGCCCATCTCTTCGGCCTGCTCGGCCGTGACATCGGCCGCACGACGCAGGATCGAACAGATGCGAGCGTGAGCATACTGCACGTAGTAGACCGGGTTCGTGTTATCGCGTTTCTTGACGGCCTCGATGTCGAAGTCGACCATCTGGTTAGAGCTCTTGGAGATGAGCGTGTAACGTGCGGCGTCGGAGCCGACCTCGTCCACGAGCTCCTGGAGGGTGACCATGGTGCCCTTGCGCTTGGACATGCGAACGGGCTTGCCGTTGCGCAGCAGGTTCACAAGCTGACCGAGCAGGACCTCGAACTTGCCGGGATAGCCGAGAGCGTCGCAGACGCAACGGACACGGTTGATGTAGCCGTGGTGATCGGCACCCCAGATATCGATAACATGATCGACGCGCTGGAACTTATCCCAGTGATAGGCGACGTCGGACGCGAAATAGGTGTACTCGCCGTCAGTCTTGACCAGCACGCGATCCTTATCATCGCCAAGGTCGGTCGAACGGAACCACAGGGCACCGTCCTTGTTGTAGAGATAACCCATCTTGTCGAGCTTCTCAAAGGCGCGATCGACCGCGGAGGTGCCGGCCGTGGGGCCCTCGGTGTCCTTAACGTAGAGCGAACGCTCGGAGAACCAACGATCGAAGTCGCAGTTCACGGCATGGCAGAGATTACGCATGCTATCGACCATCTTGACGTAACCGCGCTCACGGAAGCTCATCATGCGCTCATGGGGATCAGCCTCAACCCACTTGTCGCCGTCCTCGCGCCAGAAGGCAGCGGCCTCGTCGATGATATAGTCTCCACCGTAGGAATCCTTACCGAGCGTTTCGGCAAACTGATCCTGATACGGATGCGTCTCGGGATGCTCGTCGGCCTCGTCGGCAACGAAGGCATCGCGGTCGGCCACGAGAATCTTGTGCGCCTCGTCGATATCAACACCCTGCTTGCCGATGATGTCAGCGATCTGCATGTAGCGAACGCTAATGGAGTTGCCGAACGTGTTCATCTGGTTGCCGTGGTCGTTGATATAGAACTCACGCTGAATGTCATAGCCGGCATGGCTCATGACACGGCACAGCGAATCGCCCAACGCAGCCCAACGACCGTGACCGATGTGCATGGGACCGACCGGATTGGCCGAGACGAACTCGACCTGGGTCTTGAGGCCGCCGCCCACATTGCTCTTGGCAAAATCCATACCCTTGGCACGGGCCTCGCCAAAAATAGCGTTCTTGGTGGCGACGGACAGATAGAAGTTGATAAAGCCCGGACCGGCGATCTCGACCTTCTCGATCGCGCCGTCCTGCGGCATATGGGCCACGACGGCCTCGGCGATCTTGCGGGGCGCGCAATGCGCAAGCTTGGCCGACTTCATGGCCATGGTTGAGGTCCACTCACCGTGAGAAGTGTCGGCGGGGCGCTCGATCGCACAATCCTCCAGGTCGAATGCGGGCAGATCGCCGGCCTCTTGGGCCGCGGCGAGTGCAGCGCGTACCAGCTCTTCAATCTTCTCGGGCATAGTTCCTCCTTGTGATGTGGGCTTCGGAGCTCTTGATCACTCCTAAAGCCAGCCAGAGTTGTTGCAACTTTAGCACAAGGAGCGTCGGCAAGGTATGGAACCGCCTTTCCGTATGAATATGGAACATATCCGTTCAGGCGCACGCAAATAGATCGTTTTAGCTGGTAGTTAATCTAATACATCCCATGTTCATCAAATATGTCTATACGAGCTAAATGCATAAAGTGCTGCATAGATACTATGTGTGCTTTTCCTGCATAAATCTCACATTTTTGCACGTCAGCGTGATACCCTAAACATAGTGTTTTTCGTATAAGTTGGAGGTAGCATGTTTGAGATCGGACAACACGTGATTCATCCGGGGCAGGGAGTGTGCACGGTCGTGGGCTTTAGAGATGACACGCCGCAGCCCATGGTGCTGCTCGAAGCCAAGCAGGGCCACGCGCAAACGATCCTCATGTACCCCGTCGCGCAAGCCGATCGCCTGCATGCGGCCATCTCGCGCGAAGACGCCGAACATTTGCTCGCCCATTACGATGAGCTCGAGTGCGACACCTTTACCGAGCGCAACAGCTCACTCGAGGAAACTCATTTCAAACAGCAGCTCAAGCTCGGGGCACCCGAGACGGTACGCGTCGCGAAGACGATGATGTCGCGCATCGCAGACGCCGAGGCGCAGGACAAAAAGCCCAGCAGCTATTACATGCGTGTGCTCAAAGAGGCCAAGCGCCGCTCTATCGAGGAGTTTGCCGTGGCTCTGGGGCTGAGCGAAGATGACGTCGAAGCCCGTTTCGCCCAAGCCGCCGCTCTCAACTAACGCGTAGGTCTGGAACAAGCACAGTCCTCCGCACAAGCGAACAATATGCCCTGCATCCTGAGTTTAGGATGCAGGGCATATTTCGTAGGTCTATTCCGCCTGGAAGGTATCGCGATCAGGCGCAAAGGACTGCATGGCCGCAATGGTGCGATCGAACAGTTCCGGGAGTTCCCAGCCCAATAATTCGGCACCCTTCGAGATAACCTCGCGCGAACATCCGGCGGCAAAACGCTTGTCCTTGAACTTCTTCTTGAGCGACTTGGTCGTGAAATCCATGACGCTCTTGGACGGGCGCATGATCACGGCCGCACCGATAAGTCCGGTGAGCTCGTCACAGGCGAAGAGCACTTTTTCCATCTGGAGCTCGGGCTTGGGAAGCGCATCGTTAAAGTCTGAGTTATGCGACTGGATGGCCCGGATGAGCTCCGGCGTCGCACCCTCCCCCTCAAGGATCTCGGCAGCATAGACGGTGTGGTTCTTGGGATCGTCCTCATGCTCTTCCCAATCGAGATCGTGAAGCAATCCGACAACGCCCCAAAATTCCTCGTTCTCGGGATCGAACTCACGCGCGAAATAACGCATGGTGCCCTCAAGCGTCTCGCCGTGAGCGATATGAAACGGATCCTTGTTGTGCTCGTTGAGGAGCTCAAAGGCTCGGGCGCGGGTAATTCCGGCATCAAACTTATCCACCATGGCGCATCCTTTCCAGTTTGGATTATGAAAAAGCTACGGGAATGAACCCCTCACTAGCATACAAGCTATGGACGAGTTTGACCGGTGCCACGGACGAGATATTTATACGTAGTGAGCGCCTCGGCCGCAAACGGCCCGCGCGCATGAAGCTTTTGGGTCGAAATGCCGATCTCGGCGCCAAGCCCAAAGACGCCGCCGTCGGTAAAGCGTGTGCTCGCGTTGGCATAGACCGCAGCGGCATCAATACCATCGAGGAACTTCTCGCAGGCCGATTCGTCCTCGGCAATGATGGCCTCGGAGTGCATGGTTCCATACCGGTTGATATGAGCGATGGCCTCGTCCTCGCTCGTAACCACCTTGACGCTCATCTCAAGCGCCAGATATTCACGGCCCCAATCGTCCTCGCTGGCGGGCACATAGTCATCGACCTCGATAAGACCGGCGCGTGCTGCCGCTTCGCAGGTTGCAACATCGCCATGGATCAAAACGCCGTGCTCATGCAGCACGTTGATAACGAGCGGCAGGAATGCATCGGCAACAGCGCGATCAACTAGAAGAGACTCGGCTGCGTTACAAACACCCACACGCTGCGTCTTGGCGTTGACGATGATGTTGAGCGCCTTTTCAAAATCGGCCGACTCGTGAACGTAAATGTGGCAGTTGCCGGTACCGGTCTCGATGACCGGTACAAGCGATTCACGCACACAGCGCTGGATAAGACCGGCGCCACCGCGGGGAATCAGCAGGTCAACGATGCCGCGAAGTTTCATAAGAACGCCTGTGGCCTCACGATCGGTCGACTCGATCATCGATACGGATGCGCGGGGGAACCCGCAGCTCTCGACGGCGTCAGCCAAAAGCTCGGAGATCATCGCGCACGAGTGGTATGCAAGCGATCCACCGCGCAGGACACAAGCGTTACCGGTGCGGATGCAGATGCCCGCGGCGTCGGATGTCACATTAGGGCGCGCTTCGTACACCATGGCGACGAGCCCCAGCGGCACGCTCACCTTGGTAAGGTCGAGCCCACAGTCGATCGTGCGATGATCGAGCACACGGCCAACGGGATCGGGCAGATCCGCAAGGGCCTCAAGCCCTTGAGCCATGCCCTCCACGCGCTCCGGCGTGAGCAGCAGGCGATCGAGCAGACCCTCAGACGTCCCAGCATCGCGCGCTGCCGCCATATCAAGCTCGTTCGCCGCGATGATGGCATCGCTACCGTCACGCAGCGCCGCGGCCATGGTGCGCACGGCCGTCTGACGTTCGGCATCGCTCGCTGAGCCGAGCACGCGCGACGCTTCTTTGGCAGCAAGGGCGAGATCGTGGACATATTGGGGTATATCAACCGGCATAGCTGGCCTTTCTCTCGGAGTTTGATTCATAGTAGCCGATTCTTCCGCGATGGGCGCACGCCGGCGGTAGAATTGGGCGAACCTTAACCGATTGAGAGAACAGGAGCATCATGGCCCTGATCACCAGCTATCACGTACCCGGTCTCTATGTAGAAGATCACAGCATCGACGTCCCGCTTGACTGGCGAGGCCTTGAGCCGGCGCTGCTCGCCGTGGGCAGCACCATGCGCCGCGGCGCCATACCCGGCGCGATCGCCGGGGCACCCGAAAGCATCAAACTCTTCTACCGCACGGTATGCGCACCCGAGCACGTCAACGACGACCTGCCCCTGCTCGTCTTTTTGCAGGGAGGCCCCGGCGGCGAGGGCCCCCGCCCCCTCTCCCCTACGAGCGACGGCTGGATCGAGGAGGCCGTCAAGCACTTTCGCGTCGTGCTCCCCGACCAGCGCGGCACCGGCCGCAGCAGCCACGTCAACGGCGGCACCATCGCCGCCCTCGGCAAACGCGCCGAGGCCACCGGCGCCGATGCGGCACGTGCCCAGGCCGATTTCCTCAAGCGCCATCTGGCGAGCTCCATTGTCCGCGACTTCGAATACCTGCGCCTTGTGGGCTTTGGCGGCAAGAAGTGGACGACACTCGGACAGAGCTACGGCGGCTTTCTCACGCTCACCTACCTCTCGCTCTTTCCCGAGGGCATCAGCGCGAGCTTTACCTGCGGTGGCATACCGCATGTCCCGGCAAGCGCCGCCGAGGTCTATAGCCACACATTCCCGCGCATGATGGCCAAGACCCGCCAGTACTACGACCGCTACCCTGCCGACATCGATCGCGTTTCGGCACTCGCGGACGCCATCGACGAGCAAAAGCCCCTGCTCGCAGACGGTTCACCGATGACGGTCGAGCGCCTGCAGCTCATGGGCAGCGACTTTGGCATGAAGCCAAGCTTCGAGCACATGCATTGGGTCGTCGACCACGCCTTCACCGACGGCGACGGTACGCTCTCCTGCGGAAACAGCATCTCGGACGGCTTTCTCATGCGCGTGCTCGATCGCACCAACACCCGCACGAATCCGCTTTATTGGACACTTCAGGAGTTTATCTACGCCGACGGCGACACCATGCCCATCCGCTGGGCGGCCGCAGCCGAGAAAGCCAAGCGCGCCGCGTTCGACACGCTCGCGCGGCCGCTCATGTTCACGGGTGAGGCGATGTTCCCCTGGATGTTCGAGCAGATGCCCGAACTCAAGCCCTTCAAGCCCGCTATGGATCTGCTCATGGAGGATACCGACTGGGATCAGATCTACGATCAGCAGCGCCTCATGGCCAACGAGGTGCCGTTGCAAGCGGCCGTCTATTTCGATGACATGTATGTCGACTCCGGGATGCAGCTCGATACACTGAGCCGCGTGGGCAACAGCCACGCTTGGGTGACCAACGAATTCGAGCATGACGGGCTTCACGGCGACAGGGTGTTCAGCCATCTCTTTAACGAGGCCCTCAACCGCGGCGACCTCAAGAACATCTTCTAGCTCATTGAAGCAACCGGGGCAAAATCTTTAAACAACCGGGATAAGGTTGAGAAGCGAGAGCCCGTCAGAGCGAGCAAGGTGCCTTGAAACGAGGCGGCATAGACCTTATGGTCATGCCACCGAAGTTGAAAGGCAGATTGCCGCTCTGACGGGCTCGCAGCGTCGACCCTCTAGCAGCGTCGACCCACTAAGCGAAGACGATTAGATTATCGCGATGTATAGCCGGTTTCTCGGCAAGGGCAGCCAGCAGGCGGTTTTTGGCGATCTGGTCCTGACGAAGTCCGGCCGCAAGCTCAAGGGTATCAGAATCGGCCTCGGCGATACCGCGCGCGACCACCAAGCCCGACGCATCTTTGACGTCAAGCACCTCGCCCTGCTCAAAAGAGCCCGAAACATCACGGATACCCACGGCAAGCAACGAAGAGCCGCGATCAACCAGGGCCGTGGCGGCCCCATCATCGATCGTTACCGAGCCGTGGGCTTTATCGCCCAATGCGATCCAAAGTTTACGCGGCGCGATATCCAGGCGCTCAACGGGCGGATCGAACAACGTGCCCACGCTCTCGCCCCGTGCGAGACGCACCAAGCTGTCATGCTCGGAACCAGAGCAGATGACGCTCTTGATACCTGCGGTCATGAGAATGCGGCTCGCACGGATCTTGGTGATCATGCCGCCCGTACCGACGGCCGTCGAGGAATCGCCCGCGGAACCGATAATCTTGGCATCGATCTTATGGACGCACGGGATCATGACGGCAGAGGGATCCTCATGCGGATTGGCAGTATACAGTCCATCGATATCGGACAAGGTGACACACAGGTCGGCAGAAACCAGACAGCTCACCAACGCAGCGAGCGTGTCGTTATCTCCGAACTTGATCTCATCGACCGTAACGGTATCGTTTTCGTTGACGACCGGCACCACACCAAGCTCCACCAGACGCAGGAGGGCATCGCGAGCGTGCAGATAGGAGGAACGACGCGCCGTGTCGTGACGCGTGAGCAGCACCAAAGAGGTCAAGAGGTCGCGGGCGTGGAACTCCTCGTCGTAGGCCGAAGAAAGGATGCACTGTCCGGCCGAGGCGCATGCCTGCAGGCTCGGCAGATCGCCGACCGGTTTGCGGTCGAATCCAAGATGTGGGTAGCCGCAGGCGATAGCGCCCGAGCTCACCACGACCAGGCGCCAGCCCATCTCGCGCAACGCCGCCGCCTGATCGGCAAGGTTGCCTATAAAAGCACGGTTGACTCTGCCGTCAGAGGCAACCACCGTGGATGAACCAATCTTGACGACCATCGTCTTATAGCTGTGCGTCATAGGATGGACCAATCGAATCTCGAAGTTTTGTACGAATGGCGGAAAGACCTGTCGTTTTACTACGTCCCCCATTGCAGGTTAGCGGTGGTCGACGGTCCAGGGAAACGCCGATGCCGCGGACATGCTCTCGCGTACGAGCTCGTCGCGAACCTGAGCCAAACCCTTTTCCATACCCACCACATAGGTCTGCGGATACAGGAAGCGCTTGTAAGCGGGGTCGAGATGGTCAAGGGCCCAGGCACAACGATCGCGCGCGTCCTCAATGCTTTCGCGTGCCGCCACGGCAGAGCCGTTACGCACCAGGGGCGCAAGCAGTTCTCGGTACTCAAGCTCGGACACATCGGTGACAAGAGCCGCATCGTTGACGGCGACCAAGGTGTTACCGCGCTCGGGGCCCTCGCCCGCCAGATACGCGGTGTCGTAGATCATGTCACAGACCGGACCGCCGAAACCGTCGTAGTAACGGCGGACCCGCTGCACACCGGGAATGGTGCGCTTATAGGGCTGTTCGGAAAGCTTGACAACCGGCGTCCAGTCCGATTCGCCCGAGGCACGCCGCGCGGCGAGCTTGTAGACGCCTCCCAATGCGGGCTGGTCATAGCAGGTGGCCAACTTGGTGCCCACGCCAAAGCTGTCGATCGGAGCGCCCTGATCAAGCAGGGACTGAATCGTGTACTCGTCAAGGTCGTTCGACACGCTGATCTTGACGTAGGGAAGCCCTTCCGCATCAAAGCGGGCCCGTACGTATTTTGAAAGCTTGGCAAGGTCGCCCGAATCGATGCGAATGGCAGAGAGACGCTCGCCAGAAGCCTCCATCTCCTTGGCAACGGTGATAGCGTGTTCGCAGCCCTCGCGCACATCGAAGGTATCGATGAGCAACGTGCAGTTCTTGGGGCTCGACGCGGCAAAGGCCCTAAAAGCCTCAAGCTCGGAGTCAAAACTCATGACCCAGCTATGAGCATGTGTGCCGAACACGGGGATACCGTAGCGACGGCCCGCCAAGACGTTGGACGTAGAAGAACAACCGGCAACATAGCTCGCACGGGCAACGGCCAAACCCCCGTCGGGCCCTTGAGCGCGACGCAGGCCGAACTCCGCGACCGGTCGTCCCTGTGCCGCTTGGACGACGCGAGCCGTCTTGGTGGCGACAAGCGTCTGGAAGCCGACGATGTTGAGCAGCGCGGTCTCAAGCAGTTGGCACTCGAGCGCGGGGCCCGTGACACGGACCATGGGCTCACGCGGAAAGACAAGCTCGCCTTCGGGCACCGCATCGATATCGACATGTGCCCTGAAGGTACGCAGGTATTCAAGAAAACCGGGCTTGAACAGTGCGCCGCCTGCAGGAGCCTCCAGCGAACCCAGGTAATCGATGTCCTCGGACGTAAATCGAAGATTCTCGACCAGCTCGGGAAGCTCGGCCGTACCGCACATGACGGCATAGGCGCTGCCAAAGGGGTGGTCGCGGTAAAACGCCGTGAAGCAGCCCTGCTCGTCGAGCTTACCGCTCTCCCACAGACCTTGAGCCATGGTGAGCTCATAGAGATCGGTGAGCATAGCAATGTCAGTGGGATGTGAGGAATCGGTCAATGCCATGGGAGGCGACCTTTCAAACGAAGCGAACGAGACATAGGCCACATCGGTGGCAACGGCCCGCACGCCCGCGGGCCGCGAGAAAAATGCTAGCCGATCATACCGGTTGAGGTAAGAACGGAATAGCCGATAAAGATGACGAAGGCGATAAGGGCCAAAACGATGATGAGCTTTTGGGCGGGAGCCATACCGGGAATGTCGTCGGCACCCTTAGGTTCGGCCGAAGTGACCATACGCTGCGCAAACGACATATCCTCGCGTGCCGGAGTCGCTTCGCGCTTGGGCTGAACGGTCTTCTTCGAACGCTTCACCTCGGCAAGACGGGCTTTATCCTTCTCGGCACGCAGGGCTTGGAGCTCCTCACGCTCGAGACGAGCCTTCTCCTCGGTCGCGCGACGCGCTTTCTCTGCCCTGAGCTGTTCCAGCTCGGCACGCTCTTCGTCAGTCAGCGGATCGGTATCGTGCTCGGCCATGGGCGCCCTTTCTTAGAAAAAAGGCACCGACGGTTGTCAGTGCCTTATCAAAGTCATTGGTGGAGACGAAGGGAGTCGAACCCTCGGCCTCTGCCATGCGACGGCAGCGCTCTCCCAACTGAGCTACGTCCCCAAGACAAGAAATTATTTTACCTAGGGAACAAAAACTGTCAACGACTTTTTAGTATCGACTTCATTCCCGCCCCAAAGCATCCGCCCGATGCAAAACGCCGGTCGTGTCAAAAGCGGGGGTGAAGCTCTCGTCGACAGCGCCGCCCTCTTGCCAGAACATGGTCGTGAAGCCAAGGTCGTCGGCGTGATCGAGAACCATCTCATATTCCTCGCGCGTCACGGCCCGAGAAAGATCTCCCCCACGCTCCCGCATCAGGGCATTGGGCGTGTACTGATTCATGACCGAGATAGGCACATCCCCCACGGTATCCCAAATAAGATCGAGAACACGGCATGAATCATCCACATGCCCCGGCAGCACAAGATGGCGCACGATGATGCCGCGCTTCATGAGACCCTCATCATCGACAAGCTCACCGCCGCGCCGCTCGATCTCGCGCGCCATCTGCGCAAGACCCGATACGGCCACCCGCGGATAGTCCTCGACATGCGAAAGCGTGCGCGCAAGGTCTTCGTCGGCATATTTGAAATCGGAAAGCCACACGTCGACCAGATCCCCCAGAGCACGCACGGCACTCGCACGCTCGTAACCGCTCGTGTTGTAGACGACGGGAACGCTCAGGCCCCGTTGCCGTGCGGCGGTGATCGCTGTCGGCAAAAGGTGCGCGTAATGCGTTGCCGTTACCAGGTTGATGTTATTGGCATGCTGATCCTGGAGCTCCAGCATGATCTCCACCAGCCGCTCGGGGGATATCTCGATACCGAAGTTACCGGTGGAGATCTCATGATTCTGACAATAGATACATTTGAGCGAGCAGCCGCTGAAAAAGATCGTTCCTGAACCGGACTCACCCGATATGGGAGGCTCTTCCCACATATGAAGGGCGGCACGCGCCACGCGCAGCGAGTCATCGGCACCACAGGCCCCGCGCATGCCGGCCGCACGGTTGGCGCCACAGCGCCGCGGGCACAGATGACAGGCGCGCAGCGGTGCCGACAGCAAGTCAGAAGAGCTATTGGAATTGACATCCATCGAGGACATACTCCCCCGCCAAATTCGAAAACTAGGAGAACACGCGGCGGCAACATGCCTAAGACATGCGCCTGGCGTCATGAACCACGTAATAGTTCGACACGATTCCCGTAAAGTCAAGACTGGAATCGATAAACCGCGGCTCTATGATGTAGGTATTCCGCCCCCCGCGGAGCAACTGGGTGAACCGTCGCGTTTATTTAGGGAGCCCACACAGTCGTACTCAGTACAGGTATCCTTCGTTGTTAAGGACGCTGGAACGGGCGATGAGGGCACCCACCTGTTTTAGGTGGGTTCATTTTCGTAACGTGGGGGGTGGTATTTTTTTGCCGCTTCATGCTCTGCCTGTTGGGAAAATCGGGGGCGTGCCCATATCGCCGATCACTCTCCAGCCGATTGGAAATATGGGCACGCCCCCGATTTTTAATGTTGCACTCAGCTTGTATCTGGTAAGGCCGTGAGAATCAGCATGCGGGGTTCGAGATTGCAAGCCCGTCAGGTATGATTGCTCAGATATGCCGGAAAACTTACGGCTTCGTTTTACTTCGATGTTTGGCGGTACCCCTCAATGGATCAAATGCCAAATTGCATACCATTTCTGTACGTGGCGCTCGCTGCGTTTGTCACGACCTACCTGACCGTTCCTGTAGCAAAGAGGCTCGCCATCAAGCTCGATGCTGTGGATTATCCATCTAAGCGACGCATCAACACCACGCCGATCCCCCGTATGGGAGGCATCGCCGTCTTCGCGGGCCTTGTAGTCGCCTGCATCGTTCAGATCCTGGGCACATGGTATCTAGGGTGGCCGCCCGTTCTGGTGCCCCATCCTCGCCTGCAGATCAACTATCCGCTGATAGCCCTCGCCGTGACGGTGGTGTTCGCGACCGGTGTGATCGACGACATCTTTCAGCTCAAGCCCAAGCAAAAACTCGCCGGTCAGATCCTGGCGGCACTCATCGCGTGCCTCGGGGGTCTGCGCATCGGCGTCATCGTCAACCCCGCGGCACCGGGCGAGATTTCACTCGGATGGCTCGCCTATCCCATAACCGTCGTGTACCTGGTGGCGTTTGCCAACATCATCAACCTCATCGACGGCTTGGACGGTCTAGCGTCTGGCATCTCGGGCATCGCGGCCTTTACGATGTTCACGTTTGCCCTACTTGCCCAGCGTTGGGATGCCGCAGCCCTGGCTATTGCGCTTTTTGGGTCCTGCCTGGCCTTTTTGCGCTTCAACTTCAACCCTGCGAGTATCTTTTTAGGAGACTCGGGGTCGCTTATGCTGGGCTTTGTACTGGGAACCATCTCGCTTCTCAATGTGAGTCGCTCGGCCGCCGTCACCTCGATGATCATCCCGCTCATCGTGGCAGGCGTGCCGATCATCGACACCTTCAGCGCCATCGTTCGCCGACGCCGGGCCCACATCAGCATCGGCCAGGCCGATAAGGGCCACATCCACCATCGCCTGATCCAAGAGGGCTACAACCAAAAGCAGGCCGTACTGCTTATCTATGCCTGGTGCATCCTGCTTTCTGCCGGTGCCGCCATGATCAACCAAGTCGATGTCCCAACGCGCATCGCAATTTTCATCGTGCTGGCAGCGGGCTCCGCGGCGTTTGCCAAGCACTTGCATCTGTTTGAACCCGTGCTGCGCCACCACTACAACAAACGCACCCATGAGGACGAGCTGGTCACGCCCGACGACCCCGCCTTTAAAGAAGAGGTAGAAGCCGAGGAGCAAAACAGACACTGATCAGGCCACGCTGTCCCGCCCTATCCAAAAACGCTATCATCATGACCGATTGCATCGACAAAAGGAGCTTTCATGCCTAACGAGAACAGCTATGAGGTCGCCCTCAAGAAAAGCGACGCCATCCGCGCCGATCTTGAGGTCAATCCCGGCAAATACACCATGCTCACCGGCGACCGCCCCACGGGTCGTCTGCACCTGGGCCATTACTTCGGCACGCTCAAGGGACGCGTGGAGTTGCAGAACAAAGGCGCCAGAACCAACGTCCTCATTGCCGATTACCAGGTGATTACCGACCGCGACACCACTGAGCATATCCAGGATAACGTCTACAACATGGTCATGGACTACCTTGCCTGCGGTATCGATCCCGATAAGACCATGATCTACGCTCACTCCGCCGTGCCTGCCGCCAACCAGCTCATGCTGCCGTTCCTCTCCCTCGTCTCCGAGGCCGAGCTCGCGCGCAACCCCACCGTCAAGGCCGAGATGGAGGCGAGCGGCCACGAGCTCACGGGGCTTCTGCTCACCTATCCGGTGCACCAGGCCTGCGACATCCTGTTCTGCAAAGGCAACGTGGTTCCCGTCGGCCGCGATCAGCTGCCGCACATCGAGCTCACCCGCACCATCGCCCGACGCTTCAACAACCGCTTTGGCAAGGTGTTCCCCGAGGTCGACGCCCTGCTTTCCGAGACGCCGCTGCTGCCAGGTCTCGATGGCCGCAAGATGAGCAAAAGCTACGGCAACGCCATCAATATCTCGATGACGCCCGAGGAGACGGCCAAGCGCATCAAGAAGAGCCAGACCGATTCCGAGCGCATGATCACGTTCGACCCCGAGAACCGCCCCGGCGTCTCGGGCCTGCTGTCGACCGCCGCCATCTGCACCGGTCGCTCCGAGGTCGAGATCGCCGAGGAGATCGGCATGGGCGGCTCCGGTCAGCTCAAGAAGTACGTGACGCAGGCCGTCAACGACTACTTCGCCCCCATCCGCGAGCGTCGCGCGCAATATGAACAGGACCTCGATTACGTAAAGGACGTACTCCACGAGGGCAACCGTCGCGCCAACGAGATCGCCGAGCAAACGCTCGCCGAAGTCCGCGAGGCCATGGGAATGGTCTACTAGGCTCCGCCGCTCTAACGAACGACGACATGCCCGACGCTGCAAACGGCCCCAAGCGGTAACCTGCCGCTTGGGGCCGTTTTCGCTGACGCATGCTCGATCCATAGCGTTCATAATACCGAACTATAAACTGCGCAACTACGCAGGAAGAGACCCCCAGATGATCAAGTCGTCCGGGGGTCTCTTCCTGAAGTACACCGTTGAATCGCACAGAGGGGAGGGATGCGAATCAAACGCAACTGCGCGGGCTTTTTCATCGCCTGACCCGCTCAGCTGTTGTCTCTACTATAGTCAGCCTTGGTTTACTTTGCTAGCTAAAGTTACCAGTGTCACACTTTCTTCATATGTTAGCCATGGTAAACCTCGATTGAAAGCAGCTATGCCTTCGGTTTAAAGAAAGCAACGGCAACGGCACCGGGCCCAACGTGCGTGCCGATCGTGGCGCCAATCGTATGGACGGGAAGCTCCGATTCACGGTGCCCCTCCCAAAGATGCCGGCTATCCTGAATGTACTTGTTGAGCACCGTGTCCGAAAGGCCTGTATATCCCAAGGCGATCGGCATATCGAAATCGATGCCGCCGGCTTTCTCCACCTGCTGATTCAACAGATTGCGTCCGTTTTTGGAACCACGCGCCTTACCGAGCTGCACGATCAAACCGTCCTCGGCCGCCACCACGGGTTTAAAGGACAACAGCGTGCCCACAGCACCCGCAGCGGCAGACAAGCGACCGCCGCGCACAAGGTACTCAAGCGTCTCGAGCAAACCCATAAGCACCACGCGATCGCGCACAGCCTCCACCGCATGGGCAATCTCTTCGGCGCCCTTGCCGGCATCGACCAAGCGCAAGGCATATTCCACCAGGACACGCTCCCCCAGCGTCACGTTATTGCTGTCGACAACATACACGTCGCCGCCAGGTGCCTCTGCCAACGCGGTACAGGCGCTCTGATACGTACCGGAAAGCTTGGCGCCAACGGTGAGGATCACAGCGTCATCACCCGACTCACGAGCGGCGGCAATCGCCTGAGAAAACGCATAAGGGTTAACTTGGCCCGTTTTGGGCAGTTCGTCGCGTTCAACCAACATCTCATAGAAGCGCGTATGGTCGATATCGATTCCATCCTGATAGACATCCGTGCCAAACGTGATGGAGAGCGGAAGCACCTCAAGCGCAGGATGCTCGGCAGGCGACATATCGCTTGCCGAATCAGTAATAATACGAACAGCCATAACGGGCTCCTTTCAAAAGAGCAAAGAAATCCCAGCAGCCCTCAATGAGCCGCCTTTGTGAGCCGGGACAGCTATATATCCCGAGGGATTTATAAACTTGTACAGGGAAGAAAACGGCGTTTAGTCGCGGCTCAGACTGCGCAGCGTATCCAAGATCGTGCGCAGCGAGGCATACATCTGGTCGCGCTGCTCGACTCCCATGGACTTGCCGGTCGCCTCGAGCACGCCGTTGATGATTTTATCGGCCTCGGTCATGCTCTGATCGCCACGAACGGTCAAGCGCACCGGGGCGCGATACTTGACCGCCGAATCGCCCGAGTCATCGACCTCGACGAATCCGGCGTCTTCAAGATGTGCAAGCGTGCGCGATACCGCAGCACGCGTCACTCCCGCCTCACGAGCCAAATCAGCACCCGTCAGGCCGTCCTCACTGCGTTCAAGATAATACAGGCACATGATATCGGATCCCTTGAGGCCCAATTTAGCGCTCTCGTGCGCTTTGATACGTTGAATCTCTTTATAAAGAGCACTGATCAAACCGACAAAGTCCTCGAAACGCGTCTCGTCGTTTTGCTGCATGAGTGCGCCCGCCTTTCCGTCTATACGTTAACCGCTAAACATCTTAACGGATAGCAAATGGGCGAAACCCGTTGAGAGCAATGTTGACCCATCAACAGATTCCGCCCACACAACAAAGCGCGCCGCAGTCAGCCCTGCCGTTAGATAAGCATAACCTCGGGACGATCTTTGCTCACAAGCGTCTTAGCCACAACGGTGGCATCAAGATAGCGCTCAAGCAGTCGAGCAAGCTCATCGATGGCCGCCCTGCAATCTTCAACGCGATCCGGCTCGACGCATTCAATCGCCAAAAACGCATCGCGCGAGTCATCATCGAGTGCGGTGCGCTGGCCATCGCGCCAGTTCCAGCACCGACAGACCGCGCCCGCATCATCCACATAGGCGAGCTCGCCGGGAAGCGTCGGATCGTCCGCGTCCTCGCCCAAAGGCAAGAATGCGTCGCCGCCCTCGCAGACACGCAGCCGCAGATCGCCCACAAACGCATTGATATCCTCGCCACCCACCGGCAGCGCGTAGGCGAGCGACACGGCATTGTAGATATCGACCGCCGGTGCGATACTGCCCACCGGCTTGCCCTTGAGCACGCGCTTGAGCAGATTCTCGATCGAGCAGCGCGCGCCCTTTTTGGTCTTGAACGCGCGATAGGCATCGCGCCACGCCTTCACCGGCGCATTTTCCGAAATGGTATCGCTTGTCAGCCAGCGCTCGGCGGTCGTATTGGCGCGATCAAGCAACTGCTCGATCGCAAGGACATCTTCCGCGGGCACCGCAGTCGCCGGCTTCATACCGCGGACAACGACAATTCCGATCACCGCGTTTGGAAAGAGGTCCCAAAACGAGTCCTCGGCCACAAACTTTTTCATAACCCAAAGCCTCCCATCGACGCCGCAAGGCGTTCCCTAAAGAAAAAGCGCCCTTACGGCGGCCACCTTCAAAGTCCTACGGTGCCACCACAAGAGCGCTTACGCTGTTTCCATCCGGAGAAAGAAACGTTATGTACCGTTCATAGTAGCCCCAACGCCTCACAATGGGGACGATCTAGCGAGGCTAACCAAGAAAGCTTCAGAAGTAGCCAAGCAGATACGCTCGATACCCCATGCAAAAGAGAAGAGAGCCAGCCGGCAGAGCTAGACGCGTGGCCTCAAAAGTCCCAGGCCGCGATGGTGCGGCCCCGCGTGCACTTGTGAGTGGGGACCCGCCGCCTTGACTGAATCGGGAAGATGGGAGTACTTCTTCTCGAAGTTCTCCTCGAACATCTGCGCCAGATTGTGCGCAGCCTCGTCATAACGGGCTGTACTCTTCCAATACTGGCGCGGAACCAAGATGCCATCGGGAACGCCCTGTGCCGAAGTGGGAATATCGAGGTTGAAGATATCGTCATGCACGAACTCGGCATCCTCGATCGTGCCATCAAGGGCACGCGCGACTAGAGAGCGCGTGTAAGCGAGCTCGATACGATGGCCCACGCCGTAGCCACCGCCGATCCAGCCTGTATTGACCAGATAGACACGTGTCTTGCCGTCGGCGATTCGCTCGCCGAGCATTTTGGCGTACACCATGGGGTCGAGCGGCATGAACGGTTCACCGAACAATGATGAGAATGTGGGAGTGGGTTCAGTGACCCCCTGCTCAGTACCGGGGATCTTGGCCGTAAAGCCGGTCACGAAGTGATACATGGCGGCATCGGGACTCAGACGCGAGATGGGCGGCAAGACACCGAAGGCGTCGCAGGTCAAAAAGAGCACGACACTCGGCGTGGCGCCCATGCCCTTGCCCCACGCGTTGGGGATATGTTCCACGGGATAGGCGACGCGCGTGTTATGGGTGATCGAGGTATCGTCGTAATCAGGCCGACGCGCCTCGTCGAGCACCACGTTCTCACAGATAGCGCCAAAGCGCACGGCGTTGTAGATCTCGGGCTCGTGGAAGGAATCCAGTCCCTCGCACTTGGCATAGCAGCCGCCCTCGACGTTGAAGATGCCCATATCGGACCAACCGTGCTCGTCGTCGCCGATCAACAGACGCGTAGGGTTGGCGGAAAGCGTGGTCTTCCCCGTTCCCGAAAGGCCGAAGAACACGGCCGTCTCGTGCGTGATAGGGTCCATGCTGGCCGAACAATGCATGGGCAGCACGTCGTCCTCTACCGGCAGCAGATAGTTCATGACGCTGAAGATGGATTTCTTGATCTCACCCGAGTAGCCGGTTCCGGCAACGATGATGACGCGCTCCTGGAAATTGATGAGCACGGCCGCCTGCGAGTTGACGCCGTCGCGCTCGGGATCGCACAGATAGCTCGGAGCGGCAAGCACGGTAAAATCGGGTTCACCGTAACGTGCAAGCTCGCGTGCGAGCGGTCGCGCGAGCATCTGCTTGATGAAGAGGGCCTGACTTGCTCGCTCGCAGGCCACCATGAACTTGCGCGTATGGTTGCGATCGGCACCCGCCATCCCGCGCGTGACGTAGATGTCGCGCGCGCTCAGATAAGAAGCGACACCCTCTTTGATGCGCTCGTAGCAGTCAACGGAAATAGGACGGTTGACATTGCCCCAGGCGATCTTGTCGTGAACATCGGGCGTATCGACGATAAAACGGTCGTTGGGCGATCGGCCCGTTCGCTCGCCCGTCATGATGACGAGCGCGCCGTTGGAGGCCATCACGCCCTCCTCGCGACGAATGGCATGCTCGACGAGTTCGGCCGGGGCCAGATCGATAAAGAGCTGCGGACCGTCTCCGCTCGCCTCATCGGAGACCGCGACACCAAAGCCGCCCAAAATCTCTGCCGGGGTAACACCAGCCATAGGAACCTCCTTTACCAACGCGCCATACAGACGCGCTTTATTCACGTAAAGCAGGTTGTACCCCAAGGGGCATAAAACAAAAAGAACGACCGTTCACGCATCGGTAAACGGTCGTTTCATGCGGCACACATGGTGCCTATAGGTGTCAGAACAGACTAGAGCGGCAAGCCCTGCCCTACCATGGCAAGGGCACTCATCAGCACGAGCATACCGATGGCGTAGGGCAAAATGGCACCCAAAAGCTCGGCGTCCTTGCCACGCACATGCACGGCGGCCAGGCCGATGGCAAGGGTCTGCGGGCTGATCATCTTACCCGCCGCGACACCCAGCGAGTTGAGTGCGACCATCCAGTAGGAGCTGACGCCCAACGCCTCGGCCGCCTGACTCTGGATGGGGCCGAACAGCATGCCCGACGACGTACCGGAACCGGTGACGAAGGCGCCCACAGCACCGATCCACGGAGCCAGGATGGGATACAGACCGCCGGCGACAGCGATGCAGAACGCGCTGATGGAAGAAATCGTACCGGCATACCCCATGACCTTGGCGCAGCCGAGCACTGAGAGCATGGTGATTACCGTGGGCAACATCTGCTTGACGGTGGCGATAAGGACCTCGCCCATCACGCGCGGCGTGGCGCCCTGGATGGAGCCACCGATGATCGCGGCGATGAAGATCCAGACGCCGGGGGTGTTGATCCACGAGAAGCTGAGCGTGCCGGGATTCTTGCCGCTATAGACCTGCACGTGCGAAGCGAAGGGCGCCAGCGCGTTGTGGATTACCGGCACAAGGTTGGACGTGCCCAGCAGCAGCACGAAGATAAGGATGAAGCAGCTCCAGGAGCTGAGCGCGGATTTGACGGTGAGAGCCTCACCCGCCTCGATACGCATATGAAACCCTTCATCAAGATGACCGGACTTCTCGGCACGCAGGGAAAGAGCGGCGGTCAGCGCAAGGGAGACGATGGAACCCACGACGACAGCGAGCTCCGGGCCCACGAACATGGCGACGACGATGGAGGCAGCGACAAACGAGACGCCCGAGAGCAGGGCGATGGCCCACACGCCGTGGAGTCGCTTGGCAACCGAGGGAACGGCGCCCTGGTCGTCCTTGGTGCGACCGGCGACGAGCACGATAAACAGCGGCATGACCACAAAAAACGGCGCGAGCTGGATAAGCTGAACCGTCGCCAGATGCAGAGAGTCAAGACCTACCAGATCGGCAAGCGAGACGGTGGGAATGCCGATGGAGCCGTAGGGCGTGGGAACGCCATTGGCGAGCAGGCAGATGAGCACCGCGGGAACGGCCTCGAAACCCAGACCCGCAAGCATACCGGCGGGAATGGCGACAGCCGTGCCAAAGCCTGCCATACCCTCCATAAAGCCACCGAAGCACCAGGCCACAAGCAGCGCCAGCAGACGACGATCGCTGCTGATGGAGGTGATCATATGGCCGATGATGTCCATGGCCCCCGTGCGTACGCACAGGTTATAGGTAAAGACGGCGGCGATGATCACCAGGACGATGGGCCACAACGCCATGAGAAAGCCCTCGAGCGAAGCCGTGGCAATCTGGGGTGCAGGCAGGTGCCACCATGCGGCAGCGAGCACACAGGAAAGCACGAAAGAGCCGATCGCAGCCTTCCAGGCCGGCCATTTAAAGATAAGAAGCATCACGACGAGCCAGATAATGGGCACGAGGGCGAGCAGAAACGCAGCTATATCCATACGAGGGCTCCTAGGTACCGCAACAACGGTGTCAGGGGTGTCATAAACGGCGAAATCATAACAAACGCACGCCGACAAAAATTGACCGTTCACCGATTATTTCGAATAGATGCTTCACAGGTATAATTTTGTCCAGACGAAAGGAACCACCGTGAGCCATACACCTCTCGACAGCATCCGCAGCGCCATCTCCCGCCGACGCGGTGCCCATGACCGTTCAGACGCATGGGGGCAGCATCGCAGCGCTCAGGGCGGACGCATCGAGGACGGTCTGTTTCCCGCCTCGCATACCGCCGAGGAACTCGCCCGAATCCAGGAACTCAGCCGCCGCAACGCCGGTGGGCCCGCCGAGGGCTCACGCAATGATGCGGCGCGCAGGAGCCGTCGAGGACCGGGCGTCATCAGAAGGCTCGTCAACAACTGGTGGAACCGCCTGATCGGTGCCATCTACGGCGGCGGCCTTTCCAGTCAGGAAGCCGAATACGAGGATCACGCCACCCGGCGCGATTACCTGTGGAACACCTTGGGCACCGCCGCCTTCGGCATAGCGTTTCCGCTGCTCACCATCGTGGGAACGCAGCTTGCCGGGGCCGAGGACGCCGGCAAGTTCGCCATGGCGTTCGTGACCGGCACGCTCATCATGATCGCCGCGGGCTACGGGGTTCGCAACTACCAGGTGAGCGACATCGACGAAGAGGTTTCGTTCTCTTCGTATCAGGTCAATCGATGGATCTGCGGCATCCTGGCGTTGATGCTGGGACTGGCCTATAACAGTTTTCGCGGATACGACCCCACCATGGGCACGATCTGCCTCGGCGTCTATATCTACAAGACCGTCGACGGCATCGCCGACGTCTATGAGGGTCGCTTGCAGCAAGCTGATAAGCTCTATCTGGCCGGTATGAGCCAGGCGCTGCGGTCAACCGCCGTGGTCGCCGCGTTCTCGCTCGTGCTGTTCATCACGCACAGTATGGCTTGGGCCGCCATGGCCATGGGAATCATCGCCGTTGCCTCACTCGTATTGGTCAGCGCGCCCTTGGCCCTGCTCGAGACCGAGAAATCACGGAGTGTGCGCTTGCGCGAGGTATTCAGCGTTTTCAAGCAATGTGCGCCGTTGTTCGCCGCGATGTTTCTGTTCAACCTCATCGAGAGTTGCCCCAAGTTTGTGATGGAGGGGGCGCTCCCCTACAAAAACCAGCTCTACTTCAATGCGCTGTTCTTTCCCGCCCAGGGCATCTTGCTGTCGGCCGGCTTTATCTACAAGCCGCAGCTGCTGCGTCTGTCGAATATCTGGGCAAGCCCCCGTAAGCGGCGCAAGTTCGATCTGATTATCGTGGCTATGCTCGCGCTCATCGCGGTGATCACCGTCGTCATGGTCGCCTTTATGGCCGGGCCTGGCGTGCCGCTCCTGAGCATGATGTACGGCCTTGACTTTGAAAGATACCGCGCGCTCGCCTATCTCATGGTCATCGCCGGAGGCGCCAGTGCGGGCGTCGATTTTCTCTACGCCATCGTCGGTGTGCTGCGCCACGCGCAGGACATCATCAAAATCTATCTTTTGTGTTTCGTTGCCAGCGCGATCCTACCGCTCATCTTGGTAAACCTGTTGGGACTGACAGGGGCCGTCATAAGCTACCTGGCCGTCATGGTCGCCCTGTTGATCCTACTGGTGCTGGAATATATACGTATCCGTCAGCGCATCGAGCGCGAGCGCAACCCCTTTGGCACCTAACGCACGGCGTTCGCCCATGAAGGACCGGCGCGTCGCCAGACCCCACAATCCGCTCAGGGCCTGGCGACGCGCCGGTCCATGACTCTGATGTCCCGTTACTCGCCAGGCAAGACGTTGGCGTAGAACTCAGCGCCGTCGTCCAGGCGCAAAACGCCCACACGACCGAACTCGCTGCCCGTGGCGGCGGCGCAATCGATATCGATGCGATCGGCGACCCCCGCCGTCTTCTCGCCGCCCAGGCGTACAATACGACCGCGACCGGACTGCTCGTCCAAGCCCAAAAGCCCGTCGACCGCGCAATAACGGCCAAGCGAGACCGTGGGCGTATGTCCGCTTACCACCACCGGGCCCTTGCCCTCGGCAGATACGAGGCCCGTGGGCGTATCCCAGTAGCCGTATCGAATCCACAGTAGGTCTTCCGACGACTGTACGGCGAGCATCTGCGCCAAAAGGCCTTCATCGGCATCGGCGGCACCGCGGCCCTCAGAAACATCGATATCGTGATCGCGCAGAAAAGCATGGGCCGCCGGAATATCGAAGCCGGCATGAACAAGTAGAAACGTGCGATCATCAGCGGATGTGACAGTATAAAGCGGCAGGTCGTCAATCCAGTGCACAAGTTCCTCGTACGCATCTTGCGGCATCGCGTTGAGCTGCTCGCGCGTCGTCCATCCACCGTTGACGTCCCACGTCTCGGCATCAAGGGGATCCATACCGGCTATGGCGTCGAGCATGAGCTGCTCGTGGTTGCCCTTGAGCACATGGGCATTGGAAAGCGACCGGACAAGTTTTATGACGCCAAGCGGATCGGGCCCACGATCGATCATGTCGCCGAGCACATAGAGGGTATCATCGCTGCCAAGCGAGATCTGCGAGAGCACTTCGTCAAGTGCCTTGACGTGCCCATGGGCGTCCGATGTCACATACGTCGCCATGTACTCGCTCCTATCCGCACGGTATCGCCGCGTTAAGTCTCAAGTTCAACTTCAACGTTAGCATTCTACTACGGACCCCAACACATAACAAATTTAGGACGGGGTCAATTTGCACACGAAGCATGCAGGGGCGGATGCGAAAATCAGCCCCGTCCTAAAAAGTGACATAGTCGTATGATTTTGCAAACGACAGTATTATTGAGATGGGTCGAGTATGGGCGAAACTTTCAATCTGAGACAATTTGACTTCCCACTTCCACAGCCCTTTTCATTCGATAAGGCACTAAAAACGTATGAGACGCCAGAACCCGGAATGCATCACGATGAAAGCTGGCCCGTCCTCTATATCCTTACCAACGCCCAGGACAATACCGCATATATCGGGCAGACAACAAACTATCAGCGCCGTATGCAGCAACATAAAAGTAACCCCGAAAAAAATTTCGATCGTTCGTTGCTTATCGATAGCGAGGTATTCAACCAATCCACGACATTCGATTATGAAAACAAACTCATCGAGCTGTTTTCAGCGGACGGCAAATATCGAATTACCAATGCCAACAACGGCTATGCCCAGTTTGACTATTATCAGAGACCGCTTTATCGGCAAAATTTTCGAAAACTATGGGAACAGCTGCGCAAAGAGCACTACGCACTACACCCTATTGAGGATCTACAAAATACCGACCTCTTCAAATTTTCCCCGTTCAAAACGCTGACACCAGATCAATATGAAGCCATCGATGAAATCATCAGACAACTTGAAGCCGAAGTATCTGATAATAAGAAAAAGAATGAGAAAACGCTCAATAAGCGCGTTACCATCGTCAACGGGCAGCCAGGTACTGGGAAAACCATTCTGGCCATAAGCCTCCTGTTTAAGATCAGCAACGAGGCGGAATTCAAAGGGCTGCGAGTAGGGTTTATCACCCCTATGGCCTCGTTGAAGAGAACTCTTCGTAAAATTGCCGGACAGCTCCCGGGGCTCAAAGCGGGAGACATAATGACACCGAGCGAGATGACGCATAACGAACACTACGACATCCTTCTCGTGGACGAGGCACACCGGCTTGGAGACAGGATGAGCGTAGGCGCGGGAATTGGCGCCTTTTATAACACGTGCGATCGGCTTGGTTTGCCACGCGAAGCAAATCAGATCGACTGGATTTTTTCGTGCTGCGACAAAGCGTACATCTTCTATGACCCGCGTCAGCAGATTCGATCGGGAGGTTTAAGCCTCAGTGAGCTCGAAACGAGATTGAACCGATTGGAAGATGAGGGGATCGAAACAGAGGAATTTAACCTCAGCACTCAAATGCGCGTGCGAGGCGGTGACGAATATCTGGACTTCGTCTACGACCTGCTAACAAACAAAGCCTATACCCATAACGGTATGCGTTTTGAAAGTCTTTTTAGTTCGCAACCCTATGATGCACGAAACGGAGATCCCAACTGCGAGTACCCTCGCTATCAATTTTCAATCGTCTCCTCCTTTCAAGAGTTTTGCGATCTTCAAAAGAATAAAGAGCAAGAATCAGGCCTGTCACGCATGCTCGCAGGCTATGCATGGAAGTGGCAGTCAAAGAAGGAAAAGGACTGCTTTGATATCTGCATCGAGGGGATTCAAAAGAAATGGAATACTTCACAAGAAGATTGGGTTAACACTCCAAACGCCATCAACGAAATCGGCTGCATCCACACCATTCAAGGATACGACCTAAATTATGGGTTTGTTATTCTGGGCCACGACATTGCGTATGACGAGGCACGGGAACGCGTGGTCGTTGATGCCGATCATTTTTACGACATCACAGCTAAAAAGAAAGCAACAGACGCCGACTTAGAGCGAATTATTATCAATGCCTACTATGTCCTTATGACGCGAGGCATACTGGGTACTTTCTTATATGTATGCGACCCGCCACTTAGGCGTTATCTTGAACACTACATTCCCGCAATTTAAACGACATAAGATAGCAGAGGCTCTATCGATATGCCCCCTCTTATTGTAAACACCCGGTAAATCATAGCGAAACAGTCGAGTTAAACCCTCGCCCACACGCACCGGCCCGCTCCACTGTGCTAAAGTTACCGGAACGTTAATCGTTCACGATGCAATGGGGGTTTATATGGCTCGTGTGCATAACTTCTCGGCCGGTCCGGCGGCGCTGCCCGTCCCGGTTCTTTCCGAGATTGCCGACGAGATGCTCGATTACCGCGGATGCGGTATGTCCGTACTCGAGATGAGCCATCGATCTCCCATGTACCAGCAGATCATCGACGATGCCGAGGCCACGCTTCGCCGTGTGCTCGCCATTCCCGATAACTACCGCGTACTGTTTCTGCAGGGCGGTGCCACGCTGCAGTTTGCCGGCATTCCGATGAACCTCATGCGCACGGGGCGCGCGGGCTACGTTGTGACCGGCAACTTTGCCAAGAAGGCCTACAAGGAGGCCGGCAAATACGGTGAAGCCGTGCTGCTTGCGAGCTCGGAGGACACCGGCTTTGACCGCATCCCCGATATGGCTGCCGTCAATGCGCGCATCGCTGAGGAGAACGCCGCGGCTCCGCTCGACTACGTCTACATCTGCCAGAACAACACTATCTTCGGCACCATGTTCCACGAGCTGCCCGATTGCGGCGACGTGCCCTTGGTCGCCGATGTCTCGAGTTGCTTTTTGTCGCAGCCGCTCGACGTGGAACGCTACGGACTCATCTACGCCGGTGCACAGAAGAACGCCGGCGCCGCGGGCGTGACCGTGGTCATCGTGCGCGACGATCTGATCGCCGACGGCCCCGCTTTTGCGCAGACACCGCAGTACATGGACTTTAAGCAGGAGGCCGCCAAAGGTTCCATGCTCAACACACCCAACACGTTTGGCATCTACGTGTGCGGCAAGGTGTTCCGCTGGGTCGAGGAGACGGGCGGACTTGCCGCCATGGCCGAGCGCAACTGGGCCAAAGCCAACCTGCTCTACGACCTGCTCGACCAAAGCGAGCTCTTCCACGGCACCGCTCAAGCCGAAAGCCGCTCCATCGCCAACGTCACGTTTCGCACGGGCGACACCGAGCTCGATGCCGCGTTTGTCGTCGGCGCCAAGGCGCGCCAGATCGAGAACGTGAAGGGTCACCGCCTGGTGGGCGGTATGCGTGCGAGTGTCTACAATGCCGTAACGCTCGAGGATGTCCAGGCGCTCGCAACCTATATGAGGGATTTCGAAGATCAGCAGAGTTCGGGCCCGCGATCTAACTAGCCCGCAACAAGCGGGCTTCTCGGCCAAAACAACTGGTGAACCGCGCGCAGCTCACCAGCAAGCGCGCGAACGAAAGGAAATCCCATGCGCAAAATCAAGACCATCGATGACATCACCAAAGACGGTAAAGTCGAGTTTGGCGACGGCTATGAGTTTGTCGAGACCGCCGAGGAGGCCGATGCCATCCTCATGCGCTCGACCGATCTGCACGGCTACGACCTGCCCGAAGGCATTCGCGCCATCGCCCGTTGCGGCGCCGGCGTCAACAACATCCCTATCGAGGAATACGCCAAAAAGGGCGTCGTGGTCTTCAACTCGCCGGGCGCCAACAGCAACGCCGTCAAAGAGCTTGTTCTGAGCATGCTCATCCTTTCGAGCCGCGGCGTGGTGCAGTCAATGAATTGGGTACGCGCCAACGCCGACGATCCCAATATCCAGGTCGATGCGGAAAAAGCCAAGAAGGCATTCGTGGGCCGCGAGCTCAAAGGTAAACGCATCGGCGTTATCGGTCTTGGCAACGTTGGCTCTAAAGTTGCCAACGCCTGCGTCGATCTTGGCATGGACGTCTATGGCTACGATCCGTTTATCTCCGTCGAGCATGCCTGGGTTCTGAGTCGCGAGGTGCAGCGCGTCGGTACGCTCGAGGACTTGTGCCGTGGTTGCGACTACCTTACCGTCCATGTGCCCAGCAAGGCGGACACGATCGGCATGATTTCGACCGAGCAGATCGATCTGCTTGCGCCAGGCGCCGTCCTCATCAACTACGCACGTGAGACCATCGTGGACGAGGACGCCGTGGATACCGCCTTGCGCGAGGGGAAGCTCAGCTGGTTTAGCTGCGACTTCGCCACGCCCAAGACCGTTAAGATGCCCAACACCTTTATCACCACGCACTCCGGCGCCGGAACCGGTGAAGCTGAGGCTAACTGCGCCGACATGGCAATCAGCGAGCTCAAGGATTATCTCGAGAACGGCAATATCGCACACAGCGTCAACTACCCCGCCTGCAGCATGGGCAAGGCGCGCGCCGCCAGCCGCATTGCCTGCCTGCACGCCAATGTGCCCAATATGATCGGCCAGATCACGGCTATCCTCGCCAAGGACAACGCTAACGTCCAGCGCATGACCAACGAGAGCGCAGGCGAGAACGCGTACACCATGTTCGACACCGACGAGCATCTCGATCAGGGAACGATCGATGCACTCAAGCAGATTCCCTCGATGTATCGAGTACGTGTGATCAAATAGCCAAGACATATTTGCGTGAAAGCGCCCATCCGAAGCATCCGGATGGGCGCTTTCTTATTAATTTAGCCGATTTATGGTCTCTTGAAATGTGGCTTGGATAAAGCAGTTTCGCATTTCAGGAGGTGAGCCCAATTTTGTTGAGTATACACGGGTTTTACCATGTTTTTACCAAAGATTTATCTGCGGTTTTATCATCCGAAACGCTTTGATACTTTGAGAAATCCGTTTCACTTCCTGAAATGCGAAACTGCTTTATCCAAGTATCATCTAAAATTGACTCCAATCGATAAAAATCTCCCGTCGAAGCTCTTTTTCATGCGATTTCTGCAGCGGAGACTTCTCCTTAAGCGCCATGCCTGCTCTCTCCGCGATCAACTTCGCAACAACGCTAAAGGTTTCCGCATCCGAAGCCTGCGCATATGTGACAAGAACGACCTCATGCCCCATAGACTGAAGAGCCGTAGTTCTATCAGAATCAGCAATCTTAGACTCAACCGAACCGTGAATCGCCCTTCCCTGGCATTCAACGATACATGAATCCGTTTTATCCATGTTATAAACAAGAATGTCAGCGCATCGTTTTTGCGTGCCCGAAATCAGGCGAGCGTTGCGCGTCAAAGAGATATCAACGTTGTTCTCGATCGAAAACCCTTCGCCACCGCGGGCGCGACCCAAACCAAGCAGCATCGAAACCTGCACCTCAAAGGGCGAAGAACAGATTCCCGTAACGCACCGAGCCGCCCTTAAAAATGCTTTGGCACCCTTCCGCCCGCTCATCTGATAGGCAAAAGCCAAAAGCTCATGAATGGTTGTAAGCGGATCGCGGCGCCACAAATCCGTGGGCTTGCCGTTTACGTCGCAAACGTTTTCCCATCCATAATCAGACGGCAGATCGCCAGAATCGACAGCGGCCTTAAGCAGCTGAGAGACAGACGACGGCATATCGAATACCGTAAAGTCGCCGCAAAACTCATACATCGCCATAATGAGTCGCTCGTTAGAAACATGAGACGCCATCGTAAACAGCGTAAGCAACGGAGAAGCTACGTCGAAATCAAGATCGGTTTGTTCGACGCAGCCGAAGGGAAGCTCACCGGATATCAGATGTTTGACGAAGGTCCGGCCCGTGTAGTTTCGCCCGCGCAGGTCGGTCGCAACATGGAGCGGAGTTCCCAAGATATCGGCAACAAGGGGATGGGCACAGAACGCCTCGCGTCGTCGATCGTCAACAAACTGGGGCAACATTGGAAGAACAGCGAGCACCTGCGGAGGTATGCGGTGGTACCTAAAAGCCGTTATGTCGCAAAGTACGTTATCCATGGGATAGGAATACCCAGCGCATCATAAATAATGCCCCACCGGCGGCAAGCGTACGAGTTAAGGCGGTAAACGGTCTGGACAAAAGAAAGCAATCTACGTCACCATCGCAGTCTTACAATCTGTTTGCTATTCAAACGGATTGTAAGGAAGCCGATGATTGATAAAGAATACGCCTGGAACCTGACACGCGAACTGGTGCAGATTGACAGCAGCGATCCCGGAGCGTTCGAAACCAAGATAGAGCAATTCATAAAGAACCTGGTCGAAGGGCATTTGGAAGAGTTGAAAGAGCCTGCGCTTGCGATGGTCACGATCCAAGAACAGGAGGTGCTGCCGAATCGTCGAAACCTCATGATCACGGTTCCGGGTACAACCGATGAACCCCGTTTGGTCTACATATGCCACATGGATACCGTCACGCTCGGTACGGGATGGGACTCCGATATCGACCCGCTTGGCGGCATGGTGCGCAACGACAGGCTATACGGCCGCGGCGCCTGCGATATGAAGAGCGGACTTGCATGCGCTCTCGCTGCACTCCGCGATATGCTTGAGCGCGTAGCAGCAGAGGGACGGCTCCCCTGCCGCGGTTTTTCGCTCATCTGCAGCGTGGACGAAGAAGACTTCATGCGCGGGGTCGAGTCGGCAATCGCTGCAGGCTGGGTTGGCAAGCGTGAATGGGTTCTCGATACCGAACCCACCGATGGACAGATCCAAGTGGCACACAAAGGTCGAACCTGGTTCGAGATAGAAATCGGCGGCGTGACGGCCCATGCCAGCCAGCCATGGAAAGGCGCCGACGCTGTAGCGGGGATCGCAGAGGTTATCGGCTCGATTCGAAAAGCCTTTGCCCTGTTGCCCCTGCATGAAGAGCTCGGCCCCTCGACGGTAACGTTTGGCCAGATCGAAGGCGGCTATCGCCCCTATGTGGTACCCGACCACGCCAAAGTATGGATAGACATGCGCTTGACGCCGCCGACCGACACCAAGGTCGCCGAACGTATCGTCAAAGATGCCATCGCCCAGGCGGAAAACATCGTGCCTGGTGTACACGGGCACTATCTCATCACGGGCGATCGCCCCGCCATAGAACGCGTCCCGACATCAGGCTTGCTCGCGGCACTCAAACAAGCGGCTGATAACGTTACGGGCGCCAACACACCAGTAGGTTTCTTTACCGGCTACACCGACACCGCGGTCATCGCGGGAACATGCAGCAACCATAATTGCATGAGCTACGGACCCGGTTCGCTGGCCCTGGCGCACAAGCCGAACGAGTACGTATCCCATGAGGATGTCGCACGGTGCCAGCAGGTACTCTGCGCCCTGGCCCACAATCTTCTGTGGAACTAGCCTCAGAGTGCCAAGCGCGCGATAATGGGCTGCAATCAGACGACCCTCAAGGAGATCAAATGAAAGCCCTGCCGCTCCCCTGCATCCGTCCCGCCGACACCCGCGTTTTCGATGCGTTAGAGCATATGGGCGAGATTCTTGCCAGCGGAGCGGGCATCGAGCAGGGTCTTGCCGATGGGCTGCTGCTCAAGGATCCCGGTCTGGCGTATTACGTCTACGAGCGCCGTGATGGTGACCGCTCGCGTACGGCCGTGATCGCCAACTGCCCTGTGGAAGCCATCGCCGCGACGCTCAAAAGCAACGGGACCCCGGGCGCGCCGGCGTCCAACGTCGCAACGGCCGCCGACATTCTCGACCTGTGTGTGCAGTCGCGAGCCACCTCCCTCACGTACCCCGATCAACCCGTCATGGACATCATCCTCGGGGCGGCAAAACAAGGAGCCGCGCTCTACGAGCTCACCGATCCCTCTGGCGCCGACCATCGTATCTGGGAGATTAAACGCAAGGATGCCCTCGATGCCGTTCGCACCATGCTCGCCCAAGCAAATTCCCCCGTCTCTGCTGGAGATGACGCGCAGGCATTCGCCGCAGTCGAAGCCGCCCACACCCTGTGCGACCAAGCCAAACAAAACGGCTCCTATACGGGAAGGGAGCCGTTCAACTTTGTGATGTGCGCCTTGTGGCCTTCGTCTGCAATCGCAGACGGCACACCGACCGTTCCTCTCGGGCTGCTTATGCATCAGGTTGATCGTTTCTAATTAGCAACGCACCAATCACTCGCATGCGCGAACGCGGCCTGTGCCACGCGTTATCGCTCGGGAAGCGGATCAAGCCCCAGCTCACGAGCATAATCTTGCTGCGTAAACACCTCGAGCAGCTCGAAAGAGCCAGCAGCCTCATCGTAAACAAAATGGAGAACGGCACAATTACCGGGAACGCGGTCGCGCTCATCGGCTGCCTGGCCCTTCCAATGATCCATGAACTCCTTGATCGCCGAGCCATGACTCACCGCCAACACGCACCGATGATCATGCTGGGCCATAAGCGACGAAAGCGTCTCGACCATGCGCGCACGGACCTCGCTTTGCCCCTCGCCGCCAAACTGACGATAAAAATCACGCCACGGACGTTCGGGCATGAGCATCACGCGTTCGGCCTCGTAATCGCCAAAGAACCATTCGCGCAACCCATCCAGCCGTTCATACATAATGCCCGGGAAGGCACATTCGATCGTCTGATTGGTGCGCGTGAGGGTCGAGGCATACGCATGGTCGAAGTGCAATCCTTGCGCTCGCATGAACGCGCCGGCACGTCGAGCCTGTTCGCGCCCAAGTTTGGTCAGCGGCGAATCACTCCATCCTTGAATAATGTGTTTGAGATTGAAGATCGTCTGTCCATGCCGGACCAGATACAACTCTTTCGTCATTATGTCTCCCTTATAGCCATTTGGTATGGACCGACACTAAACGAGCACCTGCTCCAACCCGAGTTTGGGCACATGGTGCACCAGGTTCTCATCACGCCAATACTGAAGCGTGCCGTTGGGGTTGCTGTCCGCCGTATCGATCACCTGGCGCTCCACCGGCACGCCGAAAGCCATGATGAGCTTGAGCTCCAACCGATCGGCATCGAGCCCCATCGCCTGGACAACCCCGGGCCTAAAGGCCTTGAAGATGCACGCAGCGACTTCGGGAGTCGCGGACCGAGCGGCCAGCATCATCGTCTGCGCCGCTATGCCGCAGTCGACCTCCGTGATTGCCGGGGCAGGCTTTCCGGCAGCAGCGCGTTCGGCCAACACGGCGACGTAGCCGGTCGGACGCTCCCCTTCTGCAGGGCCGGCCCAATCCTTGAGCGCGGCGGCCCATGCCAGGTTCTCAAACACCGCAGAACACTCATCCACGTCGCTCACCACATGGAATCGCAAGCGTTGGGCGTTGGCGCCACAAGGCGAAAAGTGGGCAAGGTTGACCAGCTCATACAGGAACTCACACGGAACGCGCATGGTCTCGTCAAAGCGACGGCAGGTTCGGGCGCGGCGGACCAACCTATCAAACTCCGTAAGCCCCAGCTTATCCCGACCTTGAAAGGCCATCGTTTCGGCCTTGGCGCTATCGATCACAAAACCAACTCCTTACTAGAGGACAACTCACTAGAATCTATCCCATCCGCCGACATTTAACGAACGCCGGCGTAATATTCCTCAAATGCTGAATAGCTCCCTGCCACACAGGAAATACGAAGGTTGCAAGCAAAATCAGCGACGCGTTTCCAACGCATAGGAGGTAATCGATATGTCCATCTGGTTTGACGATGACGAGCATCGCACGAGCGCCTTTGGGTTTGACGAAGGCAACATGATCGGGCGCGCCATCAAGGGCATCCGCGGTATGTACGGTATGACGGGGGCCATCGCGCTCATTGCCGGCCTCGCACTGCTGTTCGCCCCGGGCAAAACGCTCGTCTTTTTGACCATCGTGCTCGGAGCGTATTTTGTCATCGCGGGAGCACTGCACCTCATAACGGCCATAGGCATACCGGTGCTCCCCAGCGGATGGCGCGTGCTCAGCGTAATCACAAGCCTGTTGCTTGTTGTTGGAGGCGTAATCATGCTGCGTAACCAGTATGCGAGTGCCGCAACTTTAGCGACCCTCGTTGCGCTAGCGTGCGGTTTCGGTTGGATCATCGAGGGCGTTATGACGATTCTGGAATCTGAGCTTTCCCCGCACCGCGGCTTAGCCATCGCGGGCGGCTTGTTGTCAATCATCGCAGGCATCGTGGTATTCGCCTTTCCGATCGCCAGCATCGATATGCTTATCCTGTTTGTAGGGGCGGCTCTCACGGTCTTTGGCCTCGTACTTATCGTGCGCGCGTTCCAGTTTGGAAAAGCCTTGCGCTAGAAAACGGTGTGCAGGACCACTACCATCATAGGACGCTGCAAAGCGCGGTATCATCATCCGGGCTCGCCAAAACGCGAGCTCGGATTTTTTGACGATTTCCAGGAGGCGCCGATGGACGAGGGTTCCACTCGCACGCTCTATATCGATGCGGACGCCTGCCCCGTCACGCGCGAGGCGCTCGCATGTGCGCGGTCAGCCGGCATACGCGCCGTGATCGCAGGTAATAGCACACAAAACCTCGAGCGCCATATTCGCGCCGACGATCCCCGTGATACCCGGCACGCGCGACGCAAGCGCGGCGGTAACGGGGGATTTTGGGTGGAGACCCTCGATGTAAGTATCGGTGCCGACAGTGCCGACTTTGCGATCATCGAGCGCCTGCGCGCCGGAGACATCGTGGTCACGCAGGATATCGGCCTGGCAAGTATGGTCCTAGGCCGCGATGCTGCAGCCATCGGCGTGCGGGGACGTGTGTATGACAAGGCCATGATCGACATGCAGCTGTTCATACGCCACGAGGAGAAAAAGGTACGCCGTGCCGGCGGACGCACACGCGGACCCGCCGCCTTTACGTCTGAGGACCGCGCCCGCTTCAAACGCAACCTACAAGCCCTGCTAAATTAGGACGGGGTCAATCTTGCACAAGTGGTCTGTTTCAAGCCAAACCACTTGTGCAAGATTGACCCCGTCCTAAAAATCACAGGCCCAGGGCGAGCAGGATGAGGCCCCAAACAACACCCACGGCATACATCATGATCAGAAACACGATGTTCTCGCGGATGCTGCGGTTAGTGCGAAACAGCACCAGATAGCCCACCCCGGCCGAGATAAGCGTGCCGGCGATCATGGGCGCGAACGGCAGGACTTCTTCCAGGTACAGCTGCGTGATGACCACACTTGCCGAACAGTTGGGGACCAACCCTACGAGCGCCGATGCAAACACCGCGAGCGCCTCGTTGCCGCGCAGGAACTGCTCGAGCACCGGCTCGCCCACTGTCTCGAGCACCGCGACCAGCATCACAGTGACCAGAAAGATAAACACCGTTACCTGCACGGTATGCGAGAGGGCGCTTCGAATCGCGCTCCACGCGATCGAACCGTGATGGCAATGGCCATGCTCGCCATGATCATGTCCACAAGCGCACGAATGCTCATGCCCATGGCGTTGGTGGTCCTCATGCTCGTCAACCGAGCCGTGACCACGCCCGTGCTCATGAATATCGTCCTCATCATCACAGCCACAATGATCGCGCTCGCACAGCTCATGGATATGCTCCGCAGAAACGCCGGCCTCGCTGATCTCGTCGAGAATATCGCCTTCGGAGTGATCGTCATGTGCGCAGTTGACATGAGCCGGGTTGACGCCGCCGCCCAAAACGGTACGGCGCAGCGCGGCATGGATGCGAGCGTTGCGGCGCAGCGCCCGCACGGCCCCATCGATCGAAAAGCCGGTCACCGCCGCGATAAGCGCCTTGATGGCAAGGATCTGGGCCATCTGGCCCACAGGCATGTGCTCGGCCAACAGCATCGGAAGCATCTCGTCCGATGTCGAAAGAAACACCGCAACGAGCGTACCGAGCGTCACGATGCGGCCCGCATACAACGTGGCCGCCATAGCAGAGAAGCCGCACTGCGGCACCATACCCAAAAGCGAGCCAACAACGGGGCCTGCGGACCCAGCCCGTTGAATCGTGGCGTTGACGCGATCGCCCGCGACATGCTCAAGCAGCTCAAGTACCAGATAGGTAACGAACAAAAACGGAACAAGAGCAAGCGTATCGCCAGCGGCATCGGACAAGATGTCGATAAGCAAATCCATGTACGGGATCACCTTTCGCATATTTGAAAAGAAGGTAGCCTACCATTCGGCTAGAGTATTGTACTGAACCAAAACGAGTCGTGTGCGAGGCTCAGTAGTTTCCCATGGTAAACTACTAACTCGACACAACCTACCCCGTGGACCAAAAGCTGGCCGGGGAATCCTCAATATACAAAGGAGTTTCATGAACGTTCAGCAAGCGCTTGAATACGAGCGGCAGCCGTTTATCCCCATGTTTATCTATGGCGATCACGGCGCCATGGAATCCGAGCGTCAGAAAGGCGAAGAGGCGCTCAAGGTTCTCGAAACCGAGTACTTTACCGCAGAAGCGGATCCGGGCTTCGACTTCGCGACCGTCCGCGATCTCGCCGATCGCAACCGCGAGCTCTGCGATCAGATCGGTGAGGCACGTCTGCGAAACGTCACCCCGGCAACCCTCTCCCGCAGTCTTTCCGACGCCGACACCTGCGCCGCCATCGGCAAGATGCAAAAACGCACCGCGGCCTCCGTCATGCGCGAGATCCGTGGCGACCGCGACGCGCTCGGTGTGGCCTATGCCCGCAAGCCCATCCAAGGCACGGTGCTCGGTATCGACATCGAGACCACCGGCCGCGCACCCGAGCGCGGCTACATCATCAACGTGGGATGGGAGATCATGGACCTCACGAGCGACGCCGAACCGCATGACGACGAGGCGCACTACTGCGGCCTACCCGACATCTACCGCGGGACCGACGTGCCACTGTCCAACATCCACCACATCACGTGGAACGACATCGACGGCAAAAAGCCCTTCCGCGAGAACAAGGAGCTGCAGAAACAAATCCTCAAGCTTATGAAGAAATACCCCTACATGGCGCACAACGCCGCCTTCGAGGACAGTTGGTTCAAGATCCATCTCGATGGCTACGCGGAGGCGCGCCGCGCGGGCAAGATCGTCGTCATCGACTCGCGCCAGATCTGCCGCAGTCTCGATGCCGAGGTCCGCAGTCTCCCCCGCGAGAGCGCACCGGCCGCCCTCGAGAACTGGGCACGCCGTCGCGGCACCCTCGCCGCCGACGACAACGAGCAGCATCTGGGACTCGACGACACGCACCTGATGCTCAAGACCGTCCAGGCCGAGTTCAACGAGAAGAACCTGTTCCTCAAATAAAGCGGTTCCGCCGTTCTAACGAACGGCGGAACCTTCTAGTTTCTAGTCGACCGACTTCAGCGCTTCCAGCATGTCGACGTTCTTGAGCTGACGATTCACGACCATGTACATCACCGCCACAACTGCGACCACCACGACGGACGACACCGCAAACGGCAACCAGCCGCACGCCGGATCGAACATCACATTCTCGGGCGGCACCGCGCTAATGATGTACTGCTGCAACAGCCAGCCCAAGAGCCATCCCACAGGCACCGCGATGAGCGAGTTGATGATCGTCTCGCGGTAGATGTACATCGATACCTCGTTATCGAAGAAGCCGAGCACCTTGATCGTCGAGAGTTCGCGGATGCGCTCGGCCACGTTGATCGTCACGAGGTTGTACACGATCACCACGGCAAGGAGCACGGCTACCACGATGAGCACGAGCATGATCTTGTTAAGCGACGTGACGATCACGTTGACCTGGTCGATAAGCGCCGCGGACTGCACGCAGTTCAGGACGCCATCGAGTTCACAAGCCCCACGACCTTGAAGATATGGCACTTGAGCACCTTCATGCCGCCAATTCCCGCCTTCTCGGTGAACATGGTCTTCGACCCGATCGGATACTCGTCGTCCATAAACGAATCGCGCGCAATCTCGTCGTTCGTGCGCGGCATGTGGCCCTCGACGACCTCGTAGCGGCTCACCTTGTCGGGTGCGGACTCGACACGCGCAGCATCGTCCGTTCCCTTGACGATCACGCCTTTGAGATAACCGTATTCAACGTCGCGGATACCGCTCACCCTTTTGATTTCTTGAACGTCGCGCGGATGTCGCGACAAAGCATCTTTTTGGACAATGTCCCCACCTACCACTCGATATCCGCGATGGGCGCGATTGGCGAGTTGTGGGTCACGATGATCACCGTTGCCCCGTGTTTGCGATTCATGTCCTGTAGAATCTGCAGGATCTGCTTGCCCGTGTTGTAGTCGAGCGCGACCGTGGGCTCGTCGCAAAGCAGGATCTTGGGGTTCTTGGCGACGGCGCGTGCGATGGCGACGCGCTGCTGTTCGCCGCCCGAGAGCTGTGCTGGAAAGTTATCGATACGGCCCGACAGCCCCACCACGCCCAGGACCTCAACGGGATCCATGGCGTTGGCTGTGATCACCGTCTCTCCCATGTGGTAGCGCTTGCATTCATCCTTTACTTCGATATATGTAACGGTCGCCGCCTCTCTCTAATTGAATACGGGTTGGCATTCGGCTTTCGCCTTAAAACAACACGTTGTTGATTTAACGACAAAGCAGCAGGTCAAGAAAGCGTTGTAGCGTTCATTCCATTCACCCGGCAAACAAAGACTGAAGCCAAACTTCAGCACACCCTCTCGCCTCATCGTCGAACTCAAGGGTATCCTTCTGGCACCCGGGGACAAAACTGGAGCTGAGCAAGAGCTCATCCCGCAAGATCACGTACTCGAAGCTTTACGATTCGTCCATGCGGACTATGCTCTGATCGCGGCGCTTACCGGAAACGGAACCAACGTTGAGCTGCGAGACCTTGTGCAGGAACTCATCGGCGAGCTGCTCGAACAAAGTGCTCGAAACCATGGACTTACCCTGAGCTACGGGGACATACCGGCCGATTACGGGCGTGCCATGCTGCTCTCGGGAATCACGTCGGTCATTTGGCTCTGGCTCCAAAAAGGTTGTATCGAGCCACCCGAGGAGATCGTCAAAATCGTCTGGACCACCAAGAGCTGTAGCCCCCAGGAACTGCTCGAGTAGTTCGGTGACCGGCTACGTCAGTCATTTGTCAGTTATTTGTCAGTTCCGTGTATGCTGTCTGCTTGATTCTTGTCATGATCAATGGATTTATTAGTATCTAATTTGATTATTTTCGCTGGTATTGATGGGATTTATGCCATTATTAATACATGGGAATCGTGCTTTCACATACCACTGCGAAGGCGGTCTACCAAGCCGCGTACTCGGTTGTCACTTCGACCGCCGAGTCCTTCGAATCCGACGTCCGATTGAATGCGGCTCCTAGCGCCCGAGAGGTCATCGCAGCAAAAGGCTGGCTCTCCAAGCATGGAATCGATCTCGGTGGAAAAGACCTAGAAGTCCTCGTCCCAAACCTTATGCAACGAAGAATTTGCCAAGGACTAACCTACCATGCGACGAGGCAAGAAATCACCCGATCGGAACTCAACGAACTCGGAGAGAACGTCTTTATCGTGTCCATCGAAAGATGCGCGCTCGAGGCGGCTACGTATCTCTCCCTTCCCGAATTAGTTGAGTATTATTTTGAGCTTTGTAGTGCCTATGCCCTTGAAATCGACGATCCAACGGACTACTCGGAGCGCCCGGCACTCACGTCAACCGTAAAGCTCAAACGATACTTCGATCAGGCCAAGAACCAGCATGGCATCGATCTTGCTAGAAAGGCAATCCGCTACGTAAGGGACGGATGCCGCTCCCCTATGGAAACTGCATTTGTCATGATGCTCACGCTACCGCGTCGCTTCGGCGGGCTGGGCATACGAGACATCGAAACCGACTACGAGATCAAGGTCGCCAAAGTCGCAAGGGAGCTCACGAGACACACGAAATTCTATTTCGACGCATACCTCAGACGATCCAAAACGGACATCGAGTACAACGGCTTTTATCATGACAGCGACGAAAACCGGGCCATTGACGAAGAACGGAAGAACGCCCTGAAGGCCATGGGTTTTGAAATCGTCACCGTGAGCCGTCACTCCTTTTTCGATAAAAACGCGTTTGCGCGCGTCATGCTGTCGATCATCAGACGAGAAGGCATTCGACCGTCGCGACTACCTGAGAACTTTTTCGTTGAGCAGGAGAACCTCAGGCAGTTTGTGCTTCGAAGGTATATCGAAAAGGCAAAGCGAGAAGACGAGAGGCGACGAGCGGAACAAAGCGAACGGGATAAAGCTGCCCAAGAAAACGAGATGGCACTGGGCATCGTCGACGACCCGAGCATCAACGACGTGCCTGAGATCGCGGACATGCAGCAAATCAACGTTTTCGAGGATAATGCCGACACTGACGGCAGGATTTACGGCTCTCTATCTATCGCGGAAGATTGACGACGTACATTTTGGCGATTTGTGTATATTGCCACTCCGTAAGTATCAGCACAAGTTACTAAAAATACGTGCTCAGAGTGATGATTGACAATCAAATCGCCGTATTGAAACGGCATACACCTCCAATTTCAGACGGAAACGCTCAACCACCTATACACAAATCGCCAAAATGTACGCCGTGAACTATTGGAGATCGATATCTGTTTGGTCTTCGCATGTTTTAAAAAGGGCAAAGGGTCACTCGGGCAGACGAATACTAAACAATTTCGGTAGTGTCGAGAAAGTTGGTGTAATGCCGGTCGCGGGTCAACCAGCCGGCGTCCCGAACTCTGAAATCCTTTTCGCTATCCTATGCCGCCTCGACCCTGTCCGCAAGCTCGAGGCTCGACTCGATCATCTTTCTCGCATCGACCTCCAGTCGGTCCCAGTCGACCGGGCCGTCGATCCCATGGATCCTCTTATCGTCGTAGAGCTCGTCCATCTTGGCTTCCGAGAAGTATCTGGACTCCTGCCATATCTCGTCCTGCTCGCACATGACGGCGCCCGCGAGGCGCGCGAGCGACTTGACCGACGGGAACACCTGCACCACTCTCGATCTGCGCTTTATCTCGCGGTTGGTGCGCCCCTGGACGTTGTTCGTCCTGAGGCGCTTCCAGTGCGACGGCGGGAAGTCGAGGTATGCGAGCGCGTCCGGCTCCGCCTCCTCGAGGATGGCGGCCGCCCTTGGGCAGCATGTCTCCAACATGTCGATCGCGACGTGGTACATCGCGGTGACGGTCGCGGCGTCCCGGCCCCTGAAGACCGGCGAGAGGATGCGGCCGACGCGGCGCCTCAGGTGCCAAGAGCCGGCCTCGCGCATGCAGTCGCGCATGAGGTGCACGCAGCGCCTCTGCCAGGACGCCCCCTGGAAGACCTCGCCGAGCGCCCGCACGAGGCCCGGGTGCGCGTCGGAGACGGCGAGCTGGACGCCCGCGACACCGCGGTCGCGGACCCTGCGCAGGAACGCGAGCCACGAGTCGTACGACTCGGTGTCCACGACGCCGACGCCGAGGACGCGCCGCCAGCCGCCCGCGTCGCAGCCGATCGCGGTGACCACCGCCGTCGAGGCCACGCGGCCCTCGCGGCGGCACCTGACATATGTGGCGTCCAGCCACACGTAGGGCACCGGCGCGCCGTCGAGGGACCTGCCGCAGAGCTCGTCGATGTCCGCGTCCAGGCTCGAGGCGATGGCGCTGACCTGGTCCTTCGACAACCTCGATACGCCCATTTTCTCGGCTATCCTCTGCACCTTCCTGGTGCTGGTGCCGGTCGCGTACATCTCGGCCACGGCCGCCACGAGCGCCCGGTCCACCCTCTGGTAGCGCTCGATCACGTCGTCGGGGAAGAAACTGCCGGTGCGGAGCTTTGGGATGCGGAGCGTGAGTGTGCCCACGCAGGTCTTGAGCGCGCGCTCCCGGTAGCCGTTGCGGCTGTTAGCGCCGCCGGCGCAGAGCTGGTCGGCCTCCGCGTCCATCACGGCGTTGACAACCTGCTCCGCCAGCCTGCGGATGAGTTCCTGCATGTCGATGGCCCCGTCGTCGAAACGGGGCATGGCCAGCAAGTCCGGCGTGGGGTCTGCTAAGATTTCCATTGCGGTCTTCGTCCTTTCCTAGATCTGGTTTGTCGCGATTTCAGATTCTAGGACGAAGGCCGTTTATCGTTAAACGGGTCTCATAGCGCTTTGGCGCTTACACCAACATTGGCGACACCATCACAATTTCAAATTTCCATTGACATATGAGCATACGTTCATACAATCATTGTTATAAGGTGATATGAGCGTCTGTTCATATGAAGGGATATTGATATGAGTGTTCTGAAGCAGGAGATCGCGCAGGAGCTCGACGAACTCAACTTGCCGGTGGTCCCAACCAGCTGCTCTCCCGAGGACCTGCCCGACGAGGAACTACTCTACGACCTCGCTGACCTCTTCAAAGTCTTTAGCGATACGACCCGCATCAAAATCCTCTACGCCCTCATGGGCCGCGAACTCTGCGTCGCCGACATCGCCGAGGCCACCGAGACCTCGCAGTCAGCAGTTTCGCACCAGCTGCGCACACTCAAGCAATCCCACTTGGTCAAATTTCGACGCGACGGACGCAACATCCTCTACTCCCTCGCCGATGACCATGTCTACACCATGCTCAACCAAGGCATGAGTCACATCTGCGAATAGGTAACAACGCGGCACTACCCGCCGCCCTTAATGAAAGGAATTGATCATGAAAAAGCAGTTCAAGCTCGATGAGATCGATTGCGCCAACTGCGCCCGCGAGCTCCAAGACGAACTCGCCAAGCTCGAAGGCGTCAAATCCGTTTCCGTCAACTTCATGACGCAGAAACTCACCCTCGAGGCCGACGACGCTGAATTTGATTCAGTCCTTGAGCGCGTCATCGACTTCACCGCCGACGCCGAACCCGACTGCGAGATCATCCGCTAGAAGCTATGGCCGTCTCGCGCGGCCGTTTCTAAATCCAACGTATGAACGGATGCTCATGCATTCAAGCGATGCATACAGGAGCACGCGGCCACAAGAGGAGAAGCTATGGCAACCACGCAAGACAAGCCAAGGAAAAAGAAAAAACGCCGCAAGAAAGAATCTCTGCAGCATAAGCTGCATCGCATCCTCGTTGCCCTCGTGATCTTTTTTGCTGTATTTGCACTCGACAAGATCGGCGTTATCGCATCGGGTTTCGACGGTCGAGGCGCCGATTACGTCGCCTTGGCACTCTACCTGATCCCCTTCGCCATCTCGGGATACGACGTACTCCAAAAGGCGTTTGGCAACATCAAGCGCGGTAAAGTCTTTGACGAAAACTTCCTCATGGCCGTGGCGACAATCGGCGCCTTTGCCACGATCCTCTTTCCCGATACCGAGCCCAGCACGGCCGAAGGTGCGGCTGTCATGCTGTTCTACCAGGTCGGAGAGCTGTTTCAAGCCTATGCCGTGGGCAAGAGCCGCAAGTCCATCAGTGCCATGATGGATATCGCTCCCGATTACGCCAACATCGAAAGCGAGGATGGCAGCCTCGAACAAGCCTTTCCCGATGATGTCGCTGTCGGCACCATCATCGTAGTTAAGCCCGGCGAGCGCGTGCCCATCGACGGCACCGTCGTCGATGGCGAAACCCAGCTCGACACCGCCGCGCTCACCGGCGAATCCGCCCCGCGCCGCGCGGTCGCCGGGGACGAAATCGTCTCGGGCTGCATCAACCTATCCGGCGTGATCCGCATTAAGACGACGAAGCCCTTCGGTGAGTCGACGGTAAGCCGCATCCTTGAGCTCGTAGAAAATGCTAGCGAGAAAAAGGCGAAAACCGAGAACTTTATCACCCGTTTCGCCCGCGTCTACACACCCACCGTCACACTCGCAGCAGCCATCCTCGCCCTTGGCGGCGGCCTTGTGACCGGTGCCTGGTCCGACTGGGTCCTACGTGGCCTCACGTTTCTTGTCGTAAGCTGCCCGTGCGCGCTCGTGATCAGCGTGCCGATGTCTTTCTTCGGCGGGATCGGCGGCGCCTCCAAGCTTGGCGTGCTCATCAAAGGATCCAACTACCTGGAGGCGCTCGCCGACGTCGACACCGTCGTATTCGATAAAACCGGCACACTCACCAGCGGAACCTTTGGCGTAGTGGCTCAACATCCCGCCGAAGGCCAAGACAGCGCTCGCATGCTCGAGCTGGCGGCACATGCCGAAAGCTTCTCGGATCACCCGATCGCTTTGAGCGTCCGAGACGCCTATCACGGAAAGATAAATCCCGCGCGCGTCTCCGAGGAGCAAGAAGAAGCCGGACACGGTGTTGCTGCGATCATCGACGGTATCGAAGTGCTGGTAGGAAACGCCAAACTCATGGATAGCCACGGCATCGAACCCCCTTCATGCGACGTCGTCGGCACGATTCTTCATGTAGCCGCTGGCGGCACCTATCTGGGACATATCGTGATCGCCGACACCGTCAAAACCGATGCCAAGCAAACGATCCGCGATCTGCACGCCGTCGGAATCAAGCGCACGGTCATGCTCACGGGAGATCGCGAGGAAGTCGCGGCCGCCGTGGCAGAGCAGCTCGGACTCGACGAATACCACGCGCAGCTGCTCCCCGCCGACAAGGTCGAACGCGTCGAGGCACTGCTCGCAAGTGAGGGCGACAAGAAGAAGCTCGCCTTTGTGGGCGACGGTATCAACGATGCACCGGTTCTCACCCGCGCCGACGTCGGAATAGCCATGGGGGCGATGGGCTCAGACGCCGCCATCGAAGCCGCCGACGTCGTGCTCATGGATGACAAGCCGTCCAATATCGCGCGGGCCATCCGTGTCGCCCGCAAGACCATGTCGATCGTATGGCAGAACATCGTCTTTGCCCTAGGTATCAAGATTCTGATTCTTGTGCTGGCAGCACTGGGCATCGCCAACATGTGGCTTGCTGTCTTTGGCGACGTGGGCGTAGCGATCATCGCCATCCTGAACGCCATGCGCGCCATGAACGTCAAGTGCCTGTAACGCATCGGCCACAGATTCAATCACGGCACCGTTCAAACTAGCCCAAACATAAACCCCTCGTTCGGATGCCACGGCACTCCGGACGAGGGGTTTATACAACAGAATCAATATCGAGACAGACTCGTTGTCAGGAGAGATGCGTTTTGAGCTTCTCGAAGCTCTCTTTAGAAAGACAGTGCTCCATATGACAGCCCTCTTGCCGCGCAACATCGCTGGGAACACCCGCATCCTCGAGCAGTCCCACAAAGAACTCATGGCGCTCGAGCATCTGCTGAGCAACCACCATGCCCTTATCAGTGAGCTTCACATCACGTTTGCCCATGGTCACATAGCCGTTGGACTCAAGGTTCGACATGGCCTTCGACACGCTGGCCTTGGTAACACCCAGGCGATTGGCGACATCGATGGAACGTACCCGCTCAAGCTCAAGGGAAAGCATGAGAATCGCTTCGAGATAGTCTTCGCCTGATTCATGGAGGGGCATACAAGGCCTTTCACGCTTTTCTGTTAACCGCTGCTTACTCTAGCGCAAAAAGTTGCCCAAAACTTACTAAATTCTCAAAAAGTTAACCAAGGCCCACAAAAACCTGCGATTGGGGACGTAGCAAAACAGCAGGTCTACCGACTGCCCGGAAAGACCTGCTGTTTTGCTACGTCCCCAATCGCAGGTGAGGTTAGATCAGGCCAAAGTGATGGGCGGCGTGATAGATGCCATCACTATCGACATCGGTCGTCACATAGGTGGCGGCCGCCTTCACGGTGTCCCATGCGTTGCCCATGGCGACACTCGTGCCCACGGCGCCGAACATCGTCAGGTCGTTCTCGCCGTCTCCAAATGCGATCGCCTCGTCGGGCGCGATCCCCATGCGCCCGAGCGTTGCACGCACACCCAGATCTTTGCCCCCGTTATCGGGAATCAGATCGCAAAACAGATCGCACCACCGCGTCGTGAGCACATGCTTGGTCGCATCCGTCACGATGTGTTCCTCGCCGGGATCGACAAATGCACAAAACTGATACACGGGTGCATCGAAGGCATGCTCGAAAGGTTCCTCGTGATACGCAATACCCGCGTTATCGCCCGCCGCCACTACGCGTCCACTCAACTTGTTGACAAAAGAGTTCTCGCCTTGCATGCACAGCGAATCATAGCAACCCTGCGCCACCTGGTCGACGACCACATGCACATCCGCTGGATCGATGGGGCAGCTACGGTATACCCCGGCCCCGTCAAAGCAGTACTGGCCCGAAAGCGTGACATAGGCATCCCACCCCTGCAGCAGCCAGTTGGGCATCTGGTACTTGGGACGGCCCGTGGCGATGATGCATTTGATGCCCTGTTCGCGAAAATGATCGAGTACGCGCTGCGTCGACTCAGGAATCCGATGCGTCTTAAAGCTCAGCAACGTACCGTCGATATCGAAAAAAGCCGCTTTGATCATGCCTTAGGCCTCCCCTTCCAGCCTCTCGCTCGCCTCGAGCCACGCCATCTCGAGCTCGTCCATCGCGGCACGAGCCTCGTCGATCTTCGCCTGCTGCTCACCAAGCGCCTCATAGTTGGTCGGATCGACGGCGGCCATAGCGGCCTCGGCCTCCTCGAGGCGGACGCGCTGAGTCTCCATCTTGCGCTCGAGCGAGCTCACCTCGCGTCGGAGCTTCTGGCGCTCGGCGTTCGACAGGCCGTTGGGTTGACCGCTCGATTTGGGCTTCTCAGCGGCGGCAGCAGCGGCTCCCGTATCGAACGTGCCCGTCTTGGCACTCGGCGCTCCCACCGGCTCACCGTCGGCGGTCGCGTTGCAAAGCTTCAGATATTGATCAACGCCGCCCGGCATATGGGTAAGGTGCCCATCGAGGAGCGCCCACTGCTGATCGGTCACGCGCTCCATCAAGAAGCGGTCGTGCGTCACCAGGATGAGCGTGCCCGGCCAGCCGTCGAGCAGGTCCTCGACGATAGCGAGCATATCGGTGTCGAGGTCGTTTCCCGGCTCGTCGAGGATCAGAACGTTGGGCTCGTCAAGAATCGTGAGCAAAAGGGACAGGCGACGACGCTGGCCGCCCGACAGCTCGCCGATACGGCTCCAAAGCTGCTGCGTGCTAAAGCCCAGACGCTCGCAGAGCTTTTCGGGCGAGGTTTCCTTGCCGTCGATCATATAGAACTTCTTGTAGTGGCTCAGCACCTCGCGGATCGTGCTGTCGAGATAAGGCTTGAGCTCGTCAAGCTGCTGTGACAGAATGCCAAACCGCACCGTCTGCCCGATCTTGACACGACCTCGCGTCGGGGCCAGCTTGCCCTGGATCACGTTGAGCAACGTCGACTTGCCGGCACCGTTCTCACCAAGCAGACCATAGCGGTCGCCCGCGCCGATCAACCAGGTCACATCGTTGAGGACAGGCTTGAATCCGCCGTCCCCGGCATCCTTGTAACCCGCATCGACATCGACCACGTCGATGACCTGCTTACCCAGGCGCGACACAGCCAAGCGTTTAAGTTCCAGCTCGTCGCGCACCGGCGGTACATCGGCGATGAGCTCGCGGGCAGCATCCACGCGAAACTTGGGCTTGGTCGAGCGTGCCTGAGCCCCGCGACTGAGCCACGCAAGCTCCTTGCGCGCCATGTTGCGACGTCGCTCCTCGGTGACGGCCGCCATGCGATCGCGCTCGACGCGCTGCAGGATATAGGCGGAGTAACCGCCCTCAAAGGGGTCGACCTTGCCGTCGTGCACCTCCCACATGGAGTTGCAGACCTCGTCCAAGAACCAGCGGTCGTGCGTCACGCACAGCATGGCACCCTGCCCATGCTGCCAGCGGGCCTTAAGGTGGCGCGCCAACCAGTTGATGGTGCGCATGTCCAGATGGTTGGTCGGCTCGTCGAGCATCAGCACGTCATAGTCGCCGATCAGCAGGCGCGCCAGGTCCACGCGGCGGCGCTGACCACCTGACAGCTCGCCTACCATGCCCTCCCAAGGCACATCCGATATCAGGCCGGCAAGAATCTGACGCGTGCGGGGGCTCGACGCCCACTCGTACTCGGGCGTGTCACCCACCACGGCATGGTGCACCGAATCGCCATCGGCCAGGTTGTCCTTCTGTCCAAGCAACCCGACCGTGATGTCCCGACGGTGCGTGACGCGACCGTCGTCGGGCTCGATAACACCGGCGAGCACGCTCAACAGCGTGGACTTGCCGTCACCGTTTTTACCGACGATACCGATACGATCGCCCTCGGCGACGCCGAGCGTCACGTTGTCAAAGATGTGCTTGGTGGGAAACTCGAGCGTTATCGAATCGCACCCCAAGAGAATCGCCATATGACCTGCTCCTATCGTGCATACATAAACGCTCATTATCTTAGCAGCCTTGGAGCTGCGACACCTATCATTTAGGGATAGGTTGATTGTGGCAGACCGGCTACCACTCTCGCCCGCTTCAACCAGTCCCCAAAAAGATAGGTGGGACACCCGCAACGGGATGTCCCACCACTCCAATCAGTCCCGCAGCGGCCTACAGTCGCCCGCGGGCCTCAAAGCATGTCCCGGACTAGGAGAACATACCGGTGAGGTAATCGTTAAGCCGCTTGTCGCGGGGGCGCTGGAAGATCTCGTCGGTCTCGTTGTACTCGACCATGTCTCCCATATAGAAAAACGCCGTTCGGTTGGAGACACGCGATGCCTGCTCCATGTTGTGCGTGACGATCACGATGGCGCGATCGGCAACGATCTGGCGCATAAGATCCTCGATCGCAAGAGTCGAGATAGGATCGAGCGCCGAACAGGGCTCATCAAACAGAATCACATCGGGGTCAAGCGCGAGCGTGCGCGCGATACACAGACGCTGCTGTTGTCCGCCCGAAAGCGCATAGGCGCTCTTGTCGAGCTTATCTTTGACCTCTTCCCACAACGCGGCCCCGCGCAGGCTCTCCTCCACCAGACGGTCGAGCTCGTCCTTATCGGTGACGCCATGGCGTTTAGGGGCAAAGGTAATGTTATCCCGAATAGACTTATGGAAGGGATTGGGCTGCTGGAACACCATGCCGATGGAACGCCGCAGCTCGTAGGTGTTTTCTTGCTTGGTATTGATGTTGCGGCCTTGATAGACGATCTCGCCCTCTACGCGACATCCGCGGATCTCACGGTTCATGAGGTTGAGTGAACGCAAAAACGTTGACTTGCCACATCCGGAAGGCCCGATCAGCGCGGTGATCTCGCCCTTGTAGAAGTCAAGTGAGGTGTCGTGCAGCGCATGGTGATCGCCATAGAACACATTGACATCATGTGTGCTGAGCACAACCTCATCCGAGACGGCCTTGCCGGCCAGACGGCCCTGCGACTCGCTTGCCTGAACGTTCGACAAAAACTCATCCGTCTCGCCCAGCGGTACGGGCGCGACACGGTCCTCGCTCTTATAACCACTCATTCGGCCGTCATCCTTTTCGCCAGAGCCTTGCCCACGATGCGGGCGACCACATTGAACAGCAGCACACACACCATCAGCAGGGCGGCAGTGCCCCACACGATCTGCTGGGCCTCGGGGCTGCCCTCGCCATAGATCTTGTAGATATGCACCGCGAGCGATTCGCCGGGGCGAAAAACGTTCCAGGCGCAGGTGGGGCTCGAAAGGTTGAAGCTCAAGAAGTTGAGGCGCACTGGAGAGCTCATACCCGAGGTGAACAGCAGCGCCGCTGCCTCGCCGAACACGCGGCCGGCCGAAAGCACGATGCCGGTCACGATGGCGGGCATGGCCTCGGGAATCAGGATATGCACGGTGGCTTCCCAGCGCGTTAACCCCATGGCCAGACACGCATCGCGTTGAGCCTGCGGCACGTCCTCGAGTGCCTGCTGGATCACACGGACCAAAATGGGAATGTTGAACATGGTGAGCGCGACGGCACCCGAGATCAACGAATACTTCCACCCGAGCTGGACCGAGAACACCAGGAAGCCAAACATGCCGACAACGATCGACGGCAGCGAGGAGAGCGTCTCGATCGCGGTGGAGGCGATATCGCGCAGTGGCCCGTCGGGGGCGTACTCGACAAGATAGACTGCAGCTCCCAGGCTCACGGGAACCGAGATCACCAAGGTGATAACGAGCAGGTAGAACGAGTCGAATAGCTGGTAGAGCACGCCGCCCTGCGTTCCGTTGGCGCGCGAGGGCTCGGTAAGAAACCCAGGTTTGAAAAGGGTGGAGACGCCCTCGAACAGAATATAGGCGACCATGGACACGACAATAAGCATGACCACGGCGACGATCGCGGTCAGAGCGGCGGTCGCAACCTTGTCCTGCCTTCCGGCTCGCTCCAGCCGCGCCTCATCGATGCTGATCTGGGCGGCAGTCGACGCCGCATCGGTCTTCACATTAACCACGGGACTTCGCCCCCTTCTTGCCGATCAGATGGATGATGAGGATAAAGACAAGGCTCATGCCCATGAGCAAAAGGCCCAACGCCCACAGGACGTCGTCTTGGGCAGAGCCCTCGGCATAAACCGCCATCGACGTGGTAAGCGTCGTAGTGATGGTCGACGCCGGTGAGAGCAGCGAGGTGGGCATAGCCTCGATACCGCCAATGACCATGCGCACGGCAAGCGTCTCGCCGAAGGCACGCGTCATACCTAGGATGACCGCCGTCATAAGCGAGGGAAGTGCACTCTTGAGCACTACGTGCCAGATGGTCTGCCAGCGCGTATAGCCCAGCGCCAGGGAGCCCTGGCGATAGCTGTCGGGCACGGCGCGCAGGCCATCGACCGAAAGCGTGGTCATGGTGGGAAGGATCATGACGGCAAGCACGATGGCTCCCGGCAGGATTCCCAGTCCCGTGGATACATGAAAGACGTTCTTCATGAAACCGACTACCACGTGAAAACCGATCAAGCCGAACACAACCGACGGAATACCCGTGAGCAGTTCGATGAGCGGCTGGAACACCTTGGCGCCAAACTTGGGCTGGATTTCGACCGCGAAGATCGCGGAGCCGATCGCGATGGGAAGGGCGATCAACGTGGAGAGCACCATGACCGAGAACGAAGTGACGATCAGCGGTAGCGCGCCGGTAAAAGGCAGCCCGTTTTCGGCCGTATTTGCCAGATCCCATTTGGTGCCGCAGAAGAACTCTGCAACGGAAACGCCGTCCTTGAGAAACGCCGAAAGACCCTTTTGCGCCACCATAAAGATCAGCGCGACAACAACAAGCGTCACGAGCGCAACGCATGCGCCCGTGACGCCCAGGCCCACGTTCTCAAGGTTGCGTTTTGGCATTTGTTTATGCACGACGAACCTCTCGATACGGGTTTGGGATTACTTGGATGTGACCTTGCCGGAGGCGTCCTTGACAACCTTCATATCGGAGACGGGAATAAAGCCCTGCTCCTCGACGAGCTTGCCTTGAACAGCCTTGGAAAGCATGAAGTCCAGGAAGGCCTTAGTGGCCTCATCGGCATCTTTGGCGCAGTACATGTGCTCGGTCGCCCAGATCTTGAAGGAGTCGTCGGTGACGTTCTTGCTCTTGGGCTCCACGCCCTCCACCTTGATGGCGTTGAACTTGGAATCGTCGAAGTGGGAAAAATCGAGGTAGGAGATGGCGTTATCGGTGCTTGCCATCTGGGTCTGGACATCGCCCGACTTGTCGAGCTCGGCGTCGCCCTTGAAGTCATTGGCCGTATCGCCAAAGACGGCGGCCTCAAAGGTTGCACGGGTGCCGGAGCCCGCCTTACGGTTGAGCACGACGATCTTGGCATCGTCGCCGCCGACCTCGCTCCAATTAGTGATCTGGCCGGAGAAGATACCCTTGAGCTGCTCGAGCGACAGGTCGTCGACCTTAACGTTCTTGGAGACCACGGGGCCCATGCCCACGACGGCGACCTCATGGTCGACAAGGTTCTTGGCCTGATCGGCGTCGAGTTTGGTCTCGGCGAAGACATCGGAGTTGCCGATCGTAACGGTGCCGGCGGCCACGGCGGTCAGGCCCTTGCCCGAACCGTTGCCCGAGCCCGAGATGGACACGTCCGGGTTCTTGTCCATGAACTTCTCAGCTGCAGCCTCGACCAAGGCCTGAAACGAGCTGGCGCCGTCATAGGTCACCTCGCCGGAAACGCTCGCGGCGGCGGCAGAACCGGCGCTGCCCTTGGCGGCCGCATCGGAGCCCGAGCCGCCGCAGCCCGTAAGGCCAAGCCCCACGATGCTCGCAAGACCGCCGGCAAGACCCAAGAACTGACGGCGAGAATAAACCTGATCGAACATGATCTTCCTTTCAACATGCGTCGTCGCGGGCACCCTGCCCGCTTTGCTGGTTAGGAAGATAGTTCGAGCAAAAGAAAGAAACCGCGCCGTTTGCCGGTTCTTACGGGCATCTGATATGCCCTTACCGGCAAACGGCGCGGCCTTTACAAACGGTTGACAATGCACCCGACCTGCAATTGGGGACGTAGCAAAACAGCAGGTCCTCTTCGGCCAATATCCGACCTGCTGTTTTGCTACGTCCCCAATTGCAGGTCGAAAGAACAGGTGCTAGAGATCGAGCTCGTTCAGACGCAAGATGGCCACAATATAGATTTTGAGCGCCTGCTTTAAGAGCTCCTCGCTCGCGCACTCGTTGGGACCGTGCATCTGTCCGCCCCATGCGGGAAGCTCGCAGCCCGGCTCTTCGGGACCAAACGAAACAGCGCGATCAAAGTTGCGCGCATAGGTACCGCCGCCCATGGCGAACGGCTTTGCCTGCCTGCCCGTAAACTCGTTATAGGTATCGATGAGCGCTCGGACAGTTTGGTCATCGGCGCTTACGCTGAACGGCTCCTTGGCATGATCGACGGCAAGCGTCACGCCGAAGCGACCCACGAGAGGTTCGAGCTGCGTCTCCATAGCCTCTGCCGACGTGCTATCGGGGAAACGCACGTCGATCGTCTGCTCGATACGACCGTCGCGCACGCAGATGGTTCCGGCGTTGCAAGTAAGCGGCCCGAAGGCAGCGCTTTCGGCATCGATGCCCAGACCTCGCCCCGCGGTATCGGCATGGACAAAGGCCAGAAACTTGACGAACTCGTGCTCCTCAGGCGTGAGCAGGCGCGCATCTCGGGCGGCAAAACTGTCCTCGGCCTCGCGAAGATAATCTATCACCAGTCCGATCGCATTGATCGTGCCCTCGGGCATCGAAGCATGGCCGCCGATACCGCGAGCGAAGATCCGCGCATGCCCGTTCTCGGTTTCCGAGATGTCGATGCGATCGCCGTGCTCGATTGGGGACGGGAGTTCAGACGGATCGATATCGAGCACGCAGATCGACTGCGAGGGAATCGCATTGGTCGCCTCGGCGCCGCTCCACGAAAGAATGCGGCCGCCATCGATCTTTTTGCTATAAAAAGTGGCTCCAAGCTGACCCTTCTCCGCATTGCAAACCGGGAACTCGGCATCGGGCGTAAAAAGGAATGCCGGCTGCGCATGCCCCTCAAGATAGTGATGGATATCGCTCATACCGACCTCTTCATCGCACCCCAGCAGTGCGCGAAAAGCGTATCGCGGCGTGATACCGCGCTTGATCAGGTACGCGCCGGCGTAGAGCGACAACACGGCCGGACCCTTATCGTCGATGACGCCGCGTCCAAGCAGCCAGCCGTCGCGGCGCTCCATCTTAAACGGGTCGGTGCTCCAACCGGGACCCGCCGGCACCACATCGACATGGCAGATGGTTGCAAGCTGCTGGGCTTCCTCGCCGGGAATATCGCACATGCCAACGTAGCCCTCGTCATCGCTTGTTCGGTAACCGAGCTTTTGGGCGATTCCAAGCGCGCAATCGAGGGCTTCGCGAACCGGTCGGCCAAACGGCGCACCCGGCTCAGCCGGCTGCGCATTCGCTATGGAAGCATGGCTCACCAGAGTATCGATGTCGGCGATAACGTCCTCCCAGACCTCGTCAACATAAGACGCGACGTCGCGCTCGAGCTGCTCTTGATCCATATGAAAACCTCCGTGTGAAACGCGTGTGTTTTGCTTGCATCTATCTTAGCCGAGGCGAACACCAAAGGCGTCCGCAAGCTCCGCAACCGAATGCGCCACAGCATCCGCCCCGGCGGCCTCATGCTCACCGGGTTTGGCGGCTCCGCTATAGATTCCGACACAGGGCACGCCCAACGCATGCGCCCCCTCGATATCGTTATACCGGTCCCCCACCATCACGGCCTCCTCGGCTCGCACACCCAGTGCCGCCAGCGCATCGCGCACCGAGTCGGCCTTGGTCTCACGGCCCTGAGACGGGCACATGCCAACAACCGCCTCAAACTGTTCGAGGCCCAGCTCATGAACCATCTCGACGCACTTTCCCTCCAGACGCGAGGTGGCCACTGCTAACCGGCGCCCTTGTGCGACAAGTGCATCTAGCAGCTCGGAGATGCCAGGGAAAACCGGATAATCCTCAGGTCCCAGCTCCTCAAAGAACGACCGGTATTCATCGGCCACAACTTGGGACTCCGCGGCCGAAAAGTCGTAGAAATCATGGAAGCTCTTCCATAGCGGCGGTCCGATCATACGTCGCAGATCACCCATCTGGGCCTCGGAATAGCCACGGGTCGCAAGGGTTTTGCGCGTCGATGTCATCACGGCACGCCCTGTGTCGGCGACGGTACCGTCGAAGTCGAACAGCACCACCGGCCGATCGAAAATCGAATCTGTCATAACAAACAAGCCTTTCCCCAGTACATCTTGCCGAACAACGGTACCACGGCGGCCGATCGCACACGTATGCGAAGGAACAATCGCGCACGGCATTGCAAAAACCAGAGAAGCGCGAGGGTTGTTAAAGAATTCCCTAGTACATCCACATCCGTTATAGCAATGTTACTTATTCAACATTTCTTACCGAATTTGTTGCGTAACTAGCCTATACTCGACGCACTTTGCTTGAAACCGTGATCTTCCCGTACAGAAAGGGGCAAGCATCATGTCCTACGCCATCATCACCGACAGCACATCCGATATCACGCCGGCACGAGCCAAAGAGCTTGGAATCTATGTCATCCCGCTGCATGTAATCATAGAAGGCGAAGATGTGCTCGATCAGGTTGAAATCACGGCACAAGAATATTTAGGTCGCATGGCCGCATCGAGCACCTTGCCCCACACCTCGCAGCCGAGTGCCGGCGAGTTCAAACAACTCTTTGACCGGGTGGAAGCCGACGGTTACGACGGCGCGATCTTCATCTCGCTGTGCAGCGAGTGGTCCGCCTGTTACGGCAATGCCTGTCAGGTCGCGTCCGAACATCCGCTTGACATCCGTTGCATCGATTCGCGAACCGGCTCAGGGGCCGAGGGACTCCTGGTCGAAAACGCCGTAGCGCTTCGTGCCGCCGGTCGCACGATCGACGAAGTTGAGCACGAGGTGTGTGAGACCATCCCGCTGACCCACATTTTGCTCATTCCCCGCACGCTTGAGAATCTGGTCAAAAACGGCCGCGCGCCCAAACTGGCGGGCCACCTCACCCAGATGCTCAATATCCGTCTTGCCGTTTCGCCCGAGTGGCAGAGCGGCGAGATCAAGTTGATCAAAAAGGGACGCGGCACCAAGCGCATCGTCGCCAACGTCATGGCCGACTGCATCGCTTACCTGCAGGAACATCCCGGTGCCAACGTGCGCATCCTTGACACCGGCGCGGATACCGCCGAGGAAAAGCAGCTTGTCAGGCAGGCACTTGAGGGCCTCGACTACACCCCGGCCGGCACTGGCAGCATCGGCTGCACCATCGCCACGCACGTGGGCACCGGAACGATCGGTATTTGCTACTGCGTCAAACCGCGCGTCTAATCACCCGGCCGGACACACCATAGCTGGCTTATCATGTGGCCCTCGCTACTCCAGACCACCGAGGGCCACGCTGACAGCGTCGTCGATATCGTCGGTGATGTGGACGAGCTTCGGGTCAAGCGGACTGATCATTCCCGCCTGCATCACCGGGCCGTTAAGCCAGTCGAAGAGCCCCTGCCAGTAGTCGCGACCAACCAGCACGAGCGGCATACGCTTGACCTTATGCGTCTGCACCAGTGTGAGGACCTCGAACATCTCGTCAAGCGTGCCGAAGCCGCCGGGAAACACGATCGCACCCGAGCTGTATTTGACGAACATCGTTTTGCGGACAAAGAAGTAGCGAAAGTCCATGCCCAGGTTCACGTACTTGTTAAGGCCTTGCTCGTGAGGGAGTTCGATTCCCAGCCCCACGCTCTTGCCGTTAGCGCTCGCCGCTCCCCTGTTGGCAGCTTCCATGATGCCCGGGCCGCCGCCCGTGATCACGGCGACGCCATGTTGAGCGATCTTTTTTCCGACAAGCCGTGCGGACTTGTACATAGGGTCGGTGCGCGGCGTACGGGCGCTACCGAAAATGGTCACAGCGGGCCCCAACTCGGCAAGGGCACCAAAACCATCAACGAACTCCGCCTGGATACGCAGTACGCGCCACGGATCGGTATGCAGCCAATCGGTCGAGTCCTCGGGTGCAAGCAGGTTGGCGTACGTGTTGTCCTTGGGGATCATGGGACCGCGCATGACCACGGGTCCGCGCCGGTAGGTCTCGTGGTAAGGACTCTCGGACTCAGAACCTTCAGACGCGACATTTTGACCAGCTGTTATCTTTTTAATCATGGATACTCCTATCAAAAAAACAAGGGCGGAGCGGCGGCCAAAGACCACGCGCAACCCGCCCATCAACATCCAGGACAGATAGTACCCACGACTCGTAAGACCTATGTCAAGCTCCGGTCAACGGTAGATATCACACCGTAAAGCGCACGAATAGACAAGCGCCACTCGATGGCTTTAGTAATCGGCAGCCGCAGGACTGTTCATCCAGTCATTCACAAAGGCCCCATAACGGCCTTCGATGATAGCCTGACGAGCACGCTTCATAAGGTCGAGCAGATAGTAGATGTTATGCATCGAAAGCAGAATGCCGCCAAGCATCTCCTTCTGCGTGACCATATGCCGGATGAGAGCACGACTGTAGCCACCGGTGCACACCGGACAGGTGCATTTGGAATCGACGGGACCATCGTCGTGAGCAAACCGCGCATTACGGAAGTTAAGACGGCCCTCACTCGAAAACGCCGTACCCATGCGACCCGTACGCGTGGGCAGCACGCAGTCGAACATGTCGATACCCACCGATACGCCGCGCACGAGCGTGGTGGGATTGCCAACGCCCATAAGGTAGCGCGGCTTGTGTTTGGGCATGTACTCGCTTGCGAGCGGCGCCAGCGTCTCGAACATCGTCTCGTGGTCCTCGCCCACCGAGTAACCGCCGATTCCGTATCCGGGAAAATCACCGCACTCCTCAAGGTGGCGCAGCGAGCGCAGACGAAGGTCCAGATGCATGCCGCCCTGAACGATACCGAAAAGCGCCTGATCGTCGCGGGTATGCGCCTTATAGCAGCGCTCCGCCCACATGCTCGACAGCTCCACGGCACGCTCGACGAATTGGCGCGTAGCGGGGTATCCCGGGCACTGGTCGAGCTGCATGCAGATGTCTGATCCGAGCTTCATGGCAATCTGCATGTTGTCCTCGGGCGTCCAGAAAACGTGGCGACCGTCGTAATCGTTGACGATGAAGCGCACGCCCTCGTCCGACAGCTTGACGGCATCGTTGTGACTGAAGACCTGAAATCCGCCCGAGTCGGTGAGAATGGGGCCGTGCCAGTTCATGAACTTATGAAGACCGCCAAGCTCGGCGATGGTATCCTCGCCCGGACGCATGGACAGGTGATACGTATTGGCAAGGACGATCTGGGCGCCGAGTGCCTTAACGGTCTCGGTGGGAATACCTTTGACGTTTGCCTTGGTGCCAACGGGCATGAAGATCGGGGTTTCGATATCGCCATGCGGGGTATGCAGCACGCCGGCACGGGCGTGCGTGGTGGGGTCCTCAGCAATCAGGTCGAATTTGAACAGGGATTGGTCCATGGGCGAAGCTCCTATGGGTATCGGTCAAAACGTTGAACGGAGACCATTATAGGGGCGGCCCTGGCGTCACCGATGCCGTTCCACCAAACGGGCACGCTCCTTCATGCCAGCACACGTAGATCCAAGAAACAGAATGGTTAATTTTCACAGATATGAGTCGGACATTTTTAATGTACCCCACCGATTCCTGTCAAAACCCATGCGGTAGATCCCTGTCGGTTCTAATAGTTAGAGTCGCTGCTCATTTAGATACACATTATCAATACTGAATCTTGATAATAGGTGCCAAGCAAGCTGGGTAGACGCAAGAACTAGCCCGTGTTGACTCATATCTGTCAAAATTAGCCAAATCGTAAAACGTTATAAATTTACCAGCATCGAAATAGCGCCAATAAAACGGGGTCCGGATCATTCCGAACCCCGTAAAAGCCATCTCAAGCCGGTGATGGACAGAAGCCAAACCAATCCACCGTGCAAGAAGCGTAAAAATCAAAAGCTAAGGACGCTGTCCCATGCCGCCCTCGAGCGTCACGGTCTCGCCATTCATATACTTGAAATCGGGGCCGCAGAGCTGAACCACCACACGACCGATTTCCTTCTCAACATCGCCGTAATGGCCCGCCGGCGGCATGTGAACGTTAGCCTTGAAAGCCTCGGGATAGGCGTCCTGGAAGTTCTCGAGCGCAGCCGTCCAGGCAAGCGGGCACACGATGTTGACGTTGATGCCGTCCTTGCCCCACTCGTTGGCGGCCACTCGCGTCAGGCCGCGAATACCCTCCTTGGCCGCAGCATAGCTGCACTGACCGTAGTTGCCAAAAAGGCCGGCGCCCGAAGCGAAGTTCACCACGGAGCCCTTGGTTTCCTTCAGATACGGATAGGCTTTCTGCATGTACAGGTAGGTGGCGTACAAGCCAGAATAGATCGCCAGGTTAAACTGGTCCATGGTGTGATCGGCAATGGTGACACCCGAGGCGGAAGCCTGCGCGTTATTGACGACGGCATCGATGCGTCCGAACTCGGCGACCGCCTTGTCGATAACGTTTTGGACAACGGCCTCGTTATCCTGACCGGCCGAAACGTCAGCCTGAACAGGAAGGACCTTGATACCGTAATCGGCCTCGAGGGACTCCTTGGCAGCCTCGAGCTTAGCCACGTTGCGGCCGGTGATAACGAGGTTCGCACCCTCCTTGGCAAAGGCGATATCGATTCCGTATCCAATGGAACCCGCAGAACCGTCCTTGAGGGTGGCCTTGCCGCCACCGGTGACGATTACGGTTTTACCGGTAAAAAGACCCATGGGAAATCCCTTCTCTTGGTGCGGCGGACATACCGTCGACTGCGCGCCGCCCATATGGACGCGCCAAAAGCTGATACGCAACGTTAACCGACCTCGAGTAATTGAAAAGGACGGACCGGACGAACGGCAACACGTCATCGGCGAGGGGCATGTCAAGCGTCAAAGATTTGGACGTAAAGGAAAGGAACCACTGCAAATCGGCACCCCGCGAGGGCGAACACGTTTTGAAACTTTCTGGTTTAGCCGCCACAGCCCAATCGAGACTTTATCATTGAAAAGCTAGACAAGAAGAGGAGCGCATCAATATGACTGAAGAGCTGGATCCCCAGACTCAACAACCGCATACCGATACTCCTATCGAGGAAGATAAAGAAACCGCAAACGAGCAATCGGAACCCGATGCGGCGCAGCCGGACCAAGCGACTGATGCTGGGCAACAATCGGACGCGCCGGCAAAAGAAGCAACAGAAAAAGAGGTAGAAGACGCCATCGACACACCGGTTGAGGTGAGCTCGGAGGCGGAGCTCGATGCCTATATGGACTCCATGATGGACGCCGTCGAAGCCATGAAGGAAACCGCCGAGCCCACGACCGCCGATGATGCGGAGGACGTCGAAGCCGCCTCGTCCTTTGTTCCGGGCGAGACGCCCGTCGCCGACCCCGGAACCACGATGCCGTCGTTCTTGCAGCTCGAGCACCCCACCATCGGCAGCGATGCAGTGGAGCCCCATACGGCGGGTTTCAGCGTCATCGAGGGCGGTACGGGCTCCTTTGAAACCCCTGCCGCCACAACGCCTGCAGAGCCCAAAGAAACCGAGCAGCAAACAGCGCACGCGCGTGACCTTGGATCCGCCGTAGCGGGTACTGCCAACGCCGTAGGCACGTTCATTGCCCAAGGGGCCTCGGCCATGCGAGAGATGAACGCCGCCAAGAAGGCGCTCGCAGACGCCCGAAGCCATCTCGAGCAGCTCGATCGACGGATCGCCGATCAGGCCGAAGAGCTCGAAACCCGACAGGATATCGCCGCCCGGTACGAGCAGATCGTGAGCGAGCAAAAGTCGGCGATCGCCACGGCCCAGAAGAACGCGGCCGCCGCCGAGATCAGCCGCGATGCCCATAAGGAAAAGGCAGAAGAGCTGAAAACCCAGCTTGCCCAAATCAAAGAGGAGGATGCCCAGACCGAGCGTCGCCTCAAGGCGGCCGTCGATGCCGTCGAGGCGCGCGAGTCCTCCTCCCGCGAGGCCGGGAACCGTCTGACCCGCCGACTCGAAGATGCAAAACGTATCCGTGACAAAGTGCAGGCAGAGCGCGATGCCGGCGTAGCAGCCGCCCAGAACACCATCACGGCAACACAGGCCCAACTCGAGACACTGCGCAAAGAGTATGCCGAGCTCCAGCGCAATCCATCGGCCAACCCCGCCAACTACACCGTGCGCACCAACGAGCTTTCCGCCAAAATCTCCGACACTGCCGATGCGCTGCGCAAGGCCGAGGAGGACCTGCCCTCAGTGACGGCCGATCTTGAGCACTCGCTGGCCGCCGCCGAAGAGGCTGTCAAGCAGGCGCAGGCACCCATCGCCGACGCCAAGAAAGCGCATGCGGCCGTTACGACCGAGGCCGACGCCGCCCGCGATGAGCTTCAGAGTGCCAAGGCGGCGGCAGCCGAGCGGCAGCGCGAGCTGCGCGAGAAAATCACCGCGCAGGAGAAGGCACGTCGCGAGCAGGAGCAAAGCATCGTCGATGCCCAAGCCGACGCCGCGCACGCACAGACTTTGATCGACCAAGCGACCGAAGTGCACGAGCATCCCGAGATCACCGTCGCCCTTCAGGGATCCCTCGACCGTGACCGTTCGGAGCGCACCGATGCCGAGAGCGAGATCGCAAACCTCGAGGCGGCCGAACAGACCGTGCGCGAGCGCACCCGCGACTCACGCGTAAAGTTCACCGGCGCCATTGTGATCGCACTTGTCGCCATTGTGGTCCTGATCCTGCTCTGGCTGTTCCTGGCCCGCTAGCGACCATCGAACGCCAAATCGCCCAAAAACAAAAAGCGCCTCCGCAGACAAAAACTGCGGAGGCGCTTTGCGCAATGAAAGATACGGCAGAAGCCACCGGCCTCTTCAGGTTACAGGATGAGCATGGCGTCACCGAAACTGAAGAAGCGGTAATGCTCCTCGATGGCCTGCGCATAGGCATCCATGATCTGATCGCGACTCGCAAGGGCCGAGACCAGCATCATAAGGGTCGAACGCGGCACATGGAAATTGGTAATGAGTGCGTCCACGACGTGGTAGGTCGACCCCGGCATGAGATAGAGCTGCGTCGTTGCATTCTCGCGCGCCACGATGTCGCCGCGGTCGAGCGTATCGGCACCGTCAGCACGCTCCTCAAAGTAGCGGGCCGTCACAGCGGGATCGGCAACGGGGGCGTCAGGATCAAAGGCGCTCTCGAGCGAGCGAACCGCCGTGGTTCCCACCGCGATCACGCGATGCCCCTCGGCCTTGGCCTTGTGGACGGCATCCACCACGGATTGGGGCACATGGTAGCGCTCGGTGTGCATCACATGTTGCGTGGGATCGTCCTCCTCCACCAAGCGGAAGGTGTCGATACCCACCTCGAGCTCGACGGCAGCAAATGTCGCACCCTTCTCCTCGATGCGGCGCATGAGCTCGGGCGTAAAGTGCAAGCCGGCCGTAGGAGCAGCAGCCGAATGCTCCTCATGCATGGCATAGACCGTCTGGTACTTCTCGGGGTCGCCCTCGTAGTCGGTGATATACGGCGGCAGAGGCACGTGGCCGGCCGCGTGGATCGCCTCGTCAAGCGAACGCGGATCTCCCGCGGCATTGGTGCCCTGGGGCTCAAAACGCACCAAGCGCCCACCGCGACTGTCCGTCACAAAGTCCACGATCTCAGCCGTAAGCACCACGGGCGCGTTTTCCGGCGCGTGGGCGCCACCGGCACGATACTCGATCTGTGCACCAGGCTTAAGGCGTTTTCCTGGCTTGACCAGGCACTCCCACACGTGTCCCAACGGATCGACATCTTCGCGGCGCTTAAGCAGGAGGGTCTCGACAACCCCGCCAGAGCCCGCTTTACGGCCGATCAGGCGAGCGGGCATGACGCGGGTCTTGTTGATGACGAGCACGTCGCCCGGCTCGATATAGTCGATCACGTCGTGAAAGATTCGATGCTCGACGGAACCGCCGTGCTCCAGGGGTTTGCCGGCAGCAGACCCCTTGCGATCGAGGACCAGCAGGCGGCAGGAATCGCGCGGCTCGGCAGGAGCCTGGGCGATCAGCCCCTCGGGAAGCTCATAATCAAAATCATCGGTGCGCATGGTCACGTTGATGTCTCCTTAATCGAATTAGTCCGCGGTCAATCGTAGCAGCTAGCCATCCCGCGGCGCACCACATGCCTGCATTTCCCACCGTCAACTCACCTTGGACGCCTTGCGTTCATCACGGATACGGGCGCGATCCATTGCCGCTTCAACCGCCGAGAACCGGCATCCGCAATAGTTCTGACGATACATGCCCAGCTCGCGCGAGCGCCGCGTGGCCTCGGGATAGTACGGTCTGAAATCACGGATGACAGGCGTGAGCCCGTTGGCGGCAGCCAGGCGCTCCAAAACATCGTTGCACGTTTCGAACAGCTGATAGGGCGAGACGGCGAGCGTCGTGCCCACGTACTCATATCCTCGCTCGTGGGCCACGCGGCATGCCTCGGCCAGACGTAGAGCATAGCATGCGCGGCAGCGTCGGGGCCGGTCCGCCGCCAGCGGTGCCACGCCGCGCTCCCAGCGTTCGCGGTCCTCCCCCGTCTCGATCAACTCGATATCCCCGTCGGCACACCAGCGGCGCAGCTCATCCAGGCGACGCATCCATTCGGCATGAGGCTGGATATTGGGATTGGTCCAGCAGATCGTCGGGTCAAACCCCTCTTCGCGCAAAAGCCGCACCGGCTCAAGCGAGCACGGCGCGCAACACGCATGCAGCAGCAGCGGCTTCATCGACTCTCCCCTTCGCACACATCAGGTTCCCCCAGAAAACGCACGCCCCAGTCCGTGTCCTCACAGGCAAGGATCCGGCGGTCACGCAAGATGCGCGCGCAGTAGACCCAGTCACCCGTGCAGCCGCTCACATGAATCGCCGCGATCACAAAACAGGCGAGCGGATAGGCGCCAGCTAACCCCATAGCCAGACAAAAAGTCGTAACGAGCACTGTCGGCGCCAGCAAAACCATCAGATACTGTCGACGCGAGTAGACGATCCCCGCAGCGCACGCATAGATCATAGCGCACTCCCAGTTGGCCCCAAAGGACACACGCGCACCGGCGGGAGCAAACAGCTTGAAAAAGAAGGCGTGAACGCCCTCGTGCAGCGCAAAAACGGCAACGCTGGCAGCAGCCACGCAAAGCAGCCAAGCGACCGGAGACGACCCGTCAGATATCTCGCAGGATAGCCCCGCAAAACCAAACAGCAGCACGCCCGCAACGATGGACAAAACGGCGACGACCGCCGAGGAACGGACCACGACCCGCAGAAAATCCTCATCCTCAAACGCATGTATGTTAGAAATCTCAACCATGTCCACAAGGATAGCGCCCAAGCGGCCCGTCCCCATGCGCATGTGCGATAATGTCGAACGATATGCATGAATTGACCATTGCGATCGGAGCATGTCCAAAAATGCGTCCCGCGGGCCGCCGCCAAGCTCCGGAGCATCCGATTCAACCTGAATAGGAGACCCATGGCATCTAAATATTCCATGAACGATCGCCCCTCCTGGCCGCATCGCGCCATCGTCACCGCCGGCGAGCCCTATGGCAACAAAGGGTTGCACTTTGGCCATGTGGGCGGCGTCTTCGTTCCCGCCGATTTCTTCGCGCGCTTTCTGCGCGACCGTCTGGGCCGCGAAAACGTGATCTTCACGTCGGGTACCGATTGCTACGGCTCGCCTATCATGGAGAGCTATCGCAAGCTGACCGAGAACGAAGGTTACGACAAATCCATCGAGGAATACGTCGAGTCCAACCACAGCCGCCAGGCAGCCACCCTCAACAGCTACGAGATCAGCTGTGACATCTACGGCGGATCGGTGCTGGAGCCCGCAGCGCCGATCCACAACAAGGTGACGGCAGAGGTCATCGAGCGTCTGCATGATCAGGGCACCATCTCCAAGCGCTCCACGCTGCAGTTCTACGACCCCAAGGCCGGCACGTTCCTCAACGGCCGCCAGGTGATCGGCCGCTGCCCCATCCAAGGCTGCAAATCCGAGAAAGCCTATGCCGACGAGTGCGACCTTGGCCACCAGTTCGAGCCCGAGGAGCTCATCGCACCCAAAAGCCAGCTCACCGGCGAGGTCCCCGAGCTGCGCCCGGTCGACAACCTCTACTTCGACTTGCCGGCCTACCTTTACTTCATGAAAACCTACACCGCCAAGCTCTCCGAGAACCCGCAGGTGCGCTCCGTGGTCTCCAAGACCATGGACGAGTGGCTGCTGCCGGCACAGCTCTATATTCAGAACAAGTTCCGCAAGGCCTTCGATGCGATCGAGGACCAACTGCCCGAGCATACCGTGCTGGAGCCCGAAGGCAACAAGAGCTCCTTTACCGTCACCTTCCCCAGCTGGAAGGAGCGCGACGAGGCCCATGCCGTGCTCGCCAACGGCGGCGTGCGCTTCCGCAGCGGCAAGGCACTTGTGCCGTTCCGCATCACCGGCAACATCTCTTGGGGGGTGCCCGTGCCCGAGATCGACGGCGTGCATGACGTCACGTGCTGGTGCTGGCCCGAGTCACTCTGGGCGCCGATCAGCTACACGCGCACCGTGCTTGCGCGCGACGCGCAGGCCGAGGGCGTAACCGAAGGCGTAGCCGCCGAAGACGCCACCCTCATGGGCGAGCCGGCCGCCGACTCCACGCAGGTTCCCGCACCGACGTACACGCACAGCTCGCTCGACTGGCGTGATTGGTGGTGCTCGGACGACGCCGCGATCTACCAGTTCATCGGCCAGGACAACATCTACTTCTACTGCATCGCTCAGACCGCCATGTGGGAGGCGCTCGGCTGGAACCTTACGCAGAGCACCGTGAGCGCCTGCTACCACCTGCTCTACATGGGCAAGAAGGCAAGCTCGTCCTCCCAGACCCCGCCGCCTCCGGCAGACGACTTGCTCAACCACTACACCTGCGAGCAGATGCGAGCCCACTGGCTGTCGCTCGGTCTTTCCGAAAAACCCGTGTCCTTCAGCCCCAAGGCCTACGACACGCGCGTAACCGGCAAGGACAAGGACGGCAACGAGGTACACGCCTGTGACGACAAGCGCGTGATAGATCCCGCACTCAAAGAGAGCGCACTTTTGACCGGCGTGTTCAACCGCCTGGCCCGCAGCTGCTTCTACGGCGTAGCGGTCAAAGAAGGCGACGAGTCGAGCTATCGAACCGGCTGCATTCCCGCCGGCGATGCCACGTCTGCCGTTCGCGAGGCAGCCGAGCAGGCGATCCTTGCCTTTGAACAGGCTATGTACAAGTTCGAAACGCACAAGGCCCTGGCCGTATGCGACGACTATCTCCGTGCCGCCAACAAGCGTTGGAGCGATGCCTCCAAGGCCGCCAAGAAGCTCGAGGGTGATGCCGGCGAGACCGCGATGACGCAGGCACTCGTCGACGCCTTTACCGAGCTGCGCGTGGCGACGGTGCTCATGCACGGTATCGTCCCGGCGGGCTGCGAGCTCATCTGCGAATACTTCGACGTGGACCCGGTCGCGTTCTTTAGCTGGAACAATATTTTCAAGAGCACTGACGAGTTTGTGGAGGCGCTGGGCGAAAAGCCGGGACAGCATCGCATCAAGCCGCTGCCCCCGCGCTTCGACTTCTTCAGCAAGCACGAGAGCCAGTACTAATGCACTTTTTAGGACGGGGTCAGCAAACGCACGCATCGCACCGACAGCGATGTGTTCGCTGACCCCGTCCTAATTTGCACATACGAGGAGCATCCATGGGAAAGCCGCGCCGCCGCAAACAAAAGAAACAGGTCAAGCAACCGCTCAATCTGCGCACGTTCGAACACACCGCATATGCTGATGAGCTACAGCAGCTCGAGTGCGCCGGCGATCTTCCCGCCTTTGTGACCGAATCGGTGGCAGGCGCATACACAAAGGCCGATGCGCGTCGTGTGATCGAGGGCTTTGGCGAGGCAGTCGAACGCCCCGTCACCTTGCGCGCCAACGCGTTGATCTCCTCAGCAGATGAGGTGACGACAGCACTAAAAGAAGCGGGCATCGCATGCCGACGCGCCCCGTGGTATCAAGACGCTTTTATCATCGACAAGGCAACCGTCGCCGATCTGTGGAGCCTCGAAATCTATCGTGAAGGTAAGATTTATCTGCAGAGCCTGTCGTCCATGATGCCGCCGCTCGTACTGGGCGCACGACCCGGCGAGGATATCCTGGACATGTGCGCCGCACCCGGGGGAAAGACCACCCAAATCGCCGCGCTCGCCAAAGGAAAAGCCCATCTTACGGCCTGCGAGATGAGCGTACCGCGCGCCGAAAAACTCGAGGCCAACCTTGTCCGTCAGCATGCCAAAAATGTTCAAGTCATGCGCTTGGACGCTCGCGAACTCGACGAGTTTTTCCGATTCGACCGCATCCTACTCGACGCCCCCTGCACGGGCACGGGTACCGTTGTTCACGGAAACGAGAAAAGTCTGCGCGGCCTTAGTCCGCAGCTTCTCGAAAAATGCGCCCGCTCGCAGCGCGCGCTCCTCGACCGCGCCATGAGCGCGCTCAAACCAGGTGCGACGCTGGTGTATTCCACCTGCTCGATCTTGCCCCAAGAAAACGAAGATGCCCTGGCGGAGGCGCTCGACAAGCACGGGGAATGCGAGCTGATACCCCTGAACGGCACACCGAGCGCTTCGGAGCTGCGGCGCACGCAAAACACCGACGAAGCACCTCGAATCGAGCATAACCCGCTTACCGAAGCCGTCGCCAAGGGCATGGTGCCCACGGTCGCCAATGGCATGCCCGGCACGCTCACCATCCCGCCGACCCGAGACTACGAAGGCTTCTTCGTGGCGCTCGTCAAAAAGCTCGTTTAACGTTCTCGTTCCTCGACTTGACGCAGACCTAGTGGGAACGTCGATCCTTCCGCCCGCCGATACGACCCTTGATAAACGTGGCTACAAAGTAGAGGACGGCTGCAGCCACGATAGCGGCTACACACAGAAGTATCGGCCCCAAAAGCGTCATGAGATCCATAAGCGAGCCACCTTTCCTTACATTCGAGCACAAACATAGCACCTTGTTCGCACCCATCACAGCTCCTTCACGGACGCAGGCCGCAGGACTAGCGAGCCCGCACGAGGGTAGAAGCAGACCACTGCGTGCTGCACATACGCCGCGCAGCAGAAACATGCGCATCAACGCACCTACGAAAGGGGAACCATGAACTCCCTTGACAATTTCAGCGAGAAAATCGACGCCTATATCGGCACCAGCTCGTTTGACACTGCCCACGACGAGCCTCGTGCCACCGGCGGCAGCCAAAAGCCCATCAACGTCCCAGCCGAGGTCCACGAGGATATCGTCGCCTCGGTCGACTTCTCGGAGGTTGAGCTCTCCAACGAGTTCGTCGATCCACCCATGGCGGTAACGCCCAACGGCGTGCTGCCCATGGAGCCCCTTCCGATCGACGGACGGTTGCGCAAAGCCGCGCTGCGTGTGCCCGACGAGATCGAGGAGGCAAGCGGATTCACTTTATTCGGTCGTCGCATCAAGTCGCTGCTCTACACCACCGATGTCGCCGTTATCCGCAACTCCAATGCCGATGCCGTTTTCTCGGTCTATCCCTTCACGGCACAGCCGGCGATCACACAGGCGCTCCTGACCGCTGCCGAGTGCCCCGTCTTTGTAGGTGTGGGCGGAGGCACCACCACCGGCAAGCGTTCCGTGCAACTTGCCGCCGTATCCGAGATGCAGGGCGCCGCAGGTTGCGTGGTAAACTCCCCCGCAACCGCCGAGATGGTCGAGCACATCACCAACATCACCGACATCCCTGTCATCGCAACCGTCGTGCGCTGCGATGACGACGCCCATGCCAAGGTGCGCGCGGGCGCCAAGATCCTGAACATCGCGGCGGGCAAAGACACACCGCAGGTCCTGCGTGAGCTGCGGTCCGCCTATCCCAACCTGCCGTTGATCGCCCCGGGCGGCAAGACGCCCGAGAGTATCCGCGAGACGATCGCCGCGGGCGCCAACGCCATCATCTGGACTCCCCCCTCGGCCCAGCAGCTCCAAGCCGACATGATGAAACGTTATCGCAAGATGGCCGAAGACGCCACGCCCGCCATTGCCCAAGACAACGTGCCCATCATCGACCAAGTGGCGGCCGCCGAGGAAAGCCAGGTCGACAACATGCGGCCCGACGTCGCCATTCCCGACGAGATCATCGAAAAGGCGGCATCCATCCACGAGCACCTTGAAGAGCATCGCCATAACCGCGGGCTCAAACCCTCGCTGCACGGGTTCTTTCGCAGCCGCGCGGCCGACCGCGAAGCCAAAAACGGTCAGTGATCAAGCTCAGTAATCAATAGGGAGCCTGGGGTCGCACTCAATTTGGCCCCAGGCTCCCTATTCACTTCATCGCGTCTCTTTTATCGTTGAAGCTCGCGCCACTAGTCTTCGCGCGCATCCCCCATAAAGAACAGCGCCACCGTACCCGGGCCGGTATGCGAACCGATAACCGTGCCGATATCGTTGATCTCGATCTTTCCCGCCAGCTGGGGAATCTGCGTCACAATCGCATCGGCAACAGCCTGAGCGTCCTTGCGGCAAGCTGACTGCGAAATCACGCACTTGCCCGTGTAGCCCGCGCCGTCCTCGACATGAGCCATCATGGTCTTAACCATCTCGGATATGGCCCGGCGTTTGGTGCGAATCTTCTCACGCGGTACCAGACGGCCCTCGTTGTCGACATTCATGAGCGGGCAGATCTTAAGTGCTGTGCCCAGCAGTGCGCTTGTCGCCGAGATGCGCCCGCCGCGTTTGAAACTGGTGAGATCGGTCGAAAAGAACCAATGATGCACGTTGAGCTTATGAGCCTCGACCCATGCGGCAACCTCATCAAGCGTGGCGCCGCCAGCACGCAGATCGGCAGCATATTCCATAAGCAGACCATAGCCAGACGAAGCAGCCAGGGAGTCTATGACGCGCACCCGATGATCGGGATAACGAGCTGCGAGCATCTCGGCGGCCACACAGGCAGATCCGTAAGTTCCCGAGATTCCAGAGGAGAGCGTGATATGCAGCACATCCTTGCCGGCAGCAACGACAGGCTCCCAAAGCTTTTCATACTCGCCCACGCTCACCTGCGAGGTTTTGGGCATATCGCCGGCTGCGATACCCGCAAAAAAGGTATCGGGCTCAATCGATTGGTACAGGTCGTCATCATGCATGACCCCGTTGAGCTCGTAATGGAAGAACGCGACCAAAATGTCACGCCGGTCAAAGAACTCGTGTGTACGATCGGCGGTAGATTCACAAGACAGAATATATTCGCCCATAAACATCCTTTCGAACTACTGCCGAGATTATTGCACGTCCAGCATATTCAAGCGAATCCACGGAACCCCACGATGCGCAAGCGCAACGTACCTTGCTAAAACATCGATGCCAACAAAAATAAAATTCAGATACCGTATTTCTGAAAAATAAAGCCTCACACATCACGTAACAATCATACTTGAGCACCGCTAAATCGGTTTAGCATACCGTTTAAACGATGTGCGTCAGCTTGTCACAACATGGCAACAAATTCAGTCCATACTGCTAAACAATATATATGCTTTAGCGTTTTTTATCACTCAAGAGAAAGAGCTTATATGGCATCAGCCGACCGCACCGCGCAGGACCTCAAGTACCTCAAACTGCTCTCGCGCCAGTTTCCCACGCAGCAGGCGGCCTTCACCGAGATCATCAACCTCTCGGCCATTCTCAACCTCCCCAAAGGCACCGAGCACTTTATGAGCGATCTGCATGGCGAATACGAGGCATTCATGCATATCCTCAACAACTGCTCGGGCGTCGTGCGCGAACATGTCGACGAGATATTCGGTGAGAGCCTCACCTTTGAGCAAAAGGGCGACCTGTGCACGCTCATCTACTATCCGCGCGAGAAGATCGATCTGGTACGCAGCCAGCACTGCGACTCCCCCACCTGGTACAAAACGGTGCTCAATGAACTCATAACGGTAGCGCGCTCCCTGTCGAGCCGCTACACCCGCTCCAAGGTGCGCAAGGCCATCCCGCGCGACTACGCTTACATCATCGACGAGCTGCTTCACACGCATCCTGACGAGAACAACTACCGTGTGCGCTACCACGAGCGCATTATCGACTCGATTCTGGAAACCGCGAGCGCCGACGACTTCATCGAGTCGCTCGCTGCGCTCATCAAGCGTTTGGCCGTCGACCATCTGCACCTGGTGGGCGATATCTTCGATCGCGGCGGCGGTGCCGCCAAGATCATGGACCGGCTGCTTTCCTACCATTCGCTTGATATCCAATGGGGCAACCATGACTTGCTGTGGATGGGCGCGGCGGCAGGCGAGCCGGCCTGTATCGTCACGGTGCTGCGCAACAATCTTCGCTACGACAACTACGAGATTCTCGAGAACGATTACGGCATCTCCTTACGCGAGCTGGTGGCGTTCGCCAATGCTACCTATACGGCCGATGATGCCATCACGCCGCTCATCAAAGCGATCAACGTGCTGCTCTTCAAGCTCGAGGGACAGATCATTCGACGTCGTCCCGAATTTGACATGGAAGATCGCCTGCTGCTCGACAAGATCGACCTCGATCACGGTACGGTAACGCTAGCCGACGGATCAACCTGGCCGCTTATCACCCGTGACTTTCCCACACTCAATCCCGCCGATCCCTACGTCCTTACCGAAGAAGAGCAGCGCATCATCGATCGTCTGGTCTCTGAGTTCTCTTCGGCAGATCACCTGCGCCGACATGTCGATTTTCTCTACAGCCATGGATCAATGTACAAAGCGACCAACGGCAACTTGCTCTTCCACGGCTGCGTGCCGCTCAACGAGGACGGAACCTTTAGCAGCATGAACTGCCTTGGCACTTGGCGAGCCGGTCGCGACTATCTCGATTTTTGCGACCAAATCGCCCGTCGCGCCTGGCGTGATCGCGACCTCGAAGCCCTCGACTGGATGTGGTACCTGTGGATCGGCTTCAAGTCACCCGCAAGCGGCCGCCTCGTGCGTACCTTCGAGCGCGCCTACATCGCCGACAAGACAACTTGGCAAGAACCCATGGACCCCTATTTCACACTCACGAACTCCCCTTCTGTCTGCGACGACATCATGCGCGAGTTCGACGTCAAGCCCATGGCGTGCAGCCCCACCGGCCACATTATCAACGGCCATACGCCGGTCAAGACCACCAAGGGCGAGCAGCCCATCCGCGCCGATGGCAAACTTCTTGTGATCGACGGAGGATTCTGCCGCGCCTATCATCCCAAGACGGGCATCGCCGGATACACGCTCATCTCCAGCTCGCGCGGCTGCCGCCTCAAATCGCATAGGGCGTTTACCACCGTGGCCGAGGCACTCACCAGAAACGTCGACATCGAAAGCGAGACTAACCGCTTCGATGAAGCCGAACGTCGCCGCATGGTCAGCGATACCGATACCGGTGCATCGATCCGCATGCAGATAAGCGATCTCAGGCAGCTGCTCGATGCATACAGAAGCGGTGAAATCCCCGAACGACAGGCATAGCCCAACGGCGCTTTCGCTACACTGAGCAAGTTTTGACTCAGACCAATCCGCGAAAGCGCCGCTATCGTTGTGGCTATCGAAGGCAGGGACCATGCAAAAGTTAATCGCCCAGATCATGAAATTCGGCATCGTGGGCATCATCGCCACCATTATCGACTTCGGCGTCATGAACCTGCTTCATTACGGTCTTCGCCTCGATATCCTCATCGCCAACACGAGCGGCTTTGTCATCTCGCTCGTATTTAACTATCTGGCCAGCATGAAGTACGTCTTTGCCCACAAAGAGGGCATGAGCAGGCGCCGTGAGTTCATTATCTTCGTCGTCCTTTCGGTGATCGGCCTTGTTCTTAACGACGGCATCGTGCTTGCTCTTAACGCCGGCATAGGACTCGAGGCAAACATCGCCAAGCTGTGCGCCACGGCACTGGTCATGGTCTATAACTTTGTCGCCCGCAAGATCTTTCTTGAGGGCGACGAGACCAAATAGCGACGTTTGCGGACGGATCTCTGCCGTTTGCGGATTACCTCTTTGTAATTCTGGCGAGTTCGTATAGTTCCTTCTCACGCCCTTACCAAAAGCTTGCAAAGGAATTAAAGTATCTTCTGCTCAAAACGTGTTCGTATTGGATGTGATTTCGTGCAGAAGGCACTAGCACAACCTCATACCAAGCAGTTTCTCAAGTTCGCTGTTGTAGGACTTATCTCCTTCGCTATCGACTGGGGTTTGCTCATCGTACTCGTCGAAGCCTTCCACATGGATTTTTTGGTCAGCAGCACGATCTCATTCATTACGTCGGTTGTGGTCAACTACGTACTGAGCATGAAGTATGTTTTCGATCATCGCGAGGGTATGAGCCGCAAGCGTGAGTTCACGGTCTTCACGATCTTGTCGATCGTGGGCTTGGGCCTGAACGATCTTTATATGTTCGTAGGCGTGACCTTCTTGAGCATCGGATATCAGGCCATGAAGGCAATCGCGACGTTCTTGGTCACGTGGTACAACTATTTCAGCCGCAGGATATTCCTCGAAGGCGCACGTTCTTAGTTTTAGAGCCCGGGTCGCAAAGGACCTGGGCTTTTTATTTTGAACAAAATCCCAAAATACAAGACTCTCTTTATGCGCGTCTTTACGGTATCTTGCTGCCATGAGCATCGTCTTGTCACATATGGCATCGCTCCGTGCGATTCGGCACCAACGCCAGACCCGTTATGCCGTAACCTGGAACTCGATCGGCAAAGCCGAGCAGAGTCGGGCGCTGGCTCACTGCGCGCCGAACGCCTCAGATATAGATGAAGCTCATCTAGCGGCCTTGGGTTTTTGGGATAACGATGCCGATGATGAATGGCTCGACATCCTTGTCAGTACTCCCCGCGCGCGCAGAAAGCTCTCAAGAGCCCATACCCATGTGCTGTCTCGCTCGCTTCCCGCACATGCGCTCTGTCGCGTCGAACAAGACGTTTATGCCACATCGCCAGCTTTCACGGCCCTGTTGTGCTCCCGAGGTAAAACTTTGGGTCAGATCATAATGCTTCTTATGGAGCTCACCGGTACGTATTCCCTACCAGCCGAAGCATCTAAGCATATCGAATGGGGCGGTGTATATCCGGAGCCAGCTGACTGTGGAAATTACAGTTCAACCGACCAAGAAGCTCCGCAGGATAAAACAACCCTAAAGGCCCCTGTCGAACAGGCACATTATAGATGCGAACCAGCAACAACAGTAGCCGAACTACAACGCATGGCCAAATGGACCAAGAGCAGCCAGGATAGCTCCTTTCGCATGGCAGTCGCCTTTATTAAAGAAGGATCCGCCTCGCCCGCCGAGTCGCTCTCTTTTGCCATGCTCAGTCTTCCCATGCAGCACGGCGGATTCGGGTGCGGTTCCATCGGCAAGGGATTCAAGCTTAACCATAAAGTCGAATTTAACCTAACGGCTCAGACAATGTCGCAAGGTATTTCCTACGCTATCTGCGATGCGTATCTCGAGGATGCCGATGCCGATATCGAATACAACGGAATCGGACATGAAGAGCAGAATTACCGAATTCATGACGGTCAACGAAACAACGGCCTTAAAGCCATGGGGATAACCGTCTTTGTCATCAATCGCGATCAAATGAGAGACATTCCCTCGCTCGAAGCGATTGCCCAAGTGCTATATCGGAGATCCGGGAAGAGATTTCGTTATCAATTCAAAGGATATCGTCTCCGTCAGGAGCGTCTTCTCAATGATCTCCGCAAAGGCATAGGGCTCCGCCCCATATAGGTTCGCCCGCACTGCCTTTATGGCTAATTTCACCAAATATGAGTCAATCATTTTTATTAGTACCCATCTTTAGTCCCATAATGAGGACTGGGAGGTCTTCGTAAAAGACAGAATCGCTCTGTCCAGCGCATCTAGAACGCTGAAGTTTATCTCTCAAGAGAGATGCAGCGGCAAACCGAGAGAAATGGGCGTCTTGATCCTGGGCGCTGAATCATATCTGTGTAAATTAGCCACAATCGAAAGTGTTAGTATTCTGGTAACACGAAAATCGATGTAATAAAAAGGCGACCGGATCGCTCCGATCGCCTTTCGACAAACTAAACTGGCTGTTCAACCAGTAACGTAATACCAAACAACGTTATCGCCGTCAGAAAGCTGATAACCGCTGCAGGCAACGTTGGGCGAAACGCCATTGACGGAATACATCCATCCGCTCGTGCCGCCATGCTCCTTCTCGGCAAGGCCTCCGATAGCCGCAACATAGGTTCCGTATTGGCTCCCACGAGCATTGACGGAAAGGCCGAGGGCACAAAGGGCGTCATAGACCGTGGCGCCCTTAACAAAAGTAAACGTTCCACCGCTCGAAACGGGATTTCCAACGGCACTCGACGTAACTGAAACCGTTACCGTGATCCGATTGGAATCAGGCGCAGGGGTCGCTGAACCAGAAGGCGAAGAACTATCCGCGGCGTTTGACGAGCCAGACGAAGAACCGCCCGAAGCAGCTGATTCACCGCCCGTCGAGGATTGCCCAGCAGCAGACCCATTGGAAGAGGAATCCGTCGACCCAGATGCTCCATCCTTGGAGCCCGTCTTTTCATCTGACGATGCGTCTTGAGAACCCTTTCCGTCAGACGAATCGTCCTTGGACTTGTCGCTACCCTTACTCTCGCCTTTAGACTCGGAGGACTTCTTATCTTTAGCCTTGTCGGCAGAAGAACTTGACTCGCTCTTTGCATCGATAGTGGTTGCCGTGACACTCGATTGCCCCGTAACAGCAGAAACAAGCCACGTGAGTGACCAAGCGCCGCCCTCTGCGGGAGACACAAATCCCAACGAAACAACGATCAGGGCCACACACGCAGCAGAAAGCACGCCTGCGAGCAAAGTGCGCCGACGGACAGGCGCGGCGGCAGCCGCACCCGTCGTCTTCGTTTCATCAAGCTGGATATACTGCTTGTCCGCGTTATTGCGATCAGCGCTATCGGGCATTGGAGCCATCCTTGTCGCGACGCGTAACAACAAAGACCGCGATAAGGATCAGGCCGATAACGCCGACAGCAATGCCTGCAATGGCAAACGGATTGAGCGTGGTCTCACGAACCGCATCAGAAGCCGAAACGGTAGCGGTCTTAACCGTACGAGTAGAAGACTTGCCGCTCTTCTTGTCATCGCTAGAAGACTTCGAAGAATCCGACTTCGACTTCTTCTTTGAGTCATCGTCGGAACTCTTGGAATCTTTTTTCTTAGCGTCATCGCTCTTGGTGATCTTGGTTGTAGAAGCAACCGGAGCGTACTTGGCAGCCACAAAGCCACCAGCCTGCTTTCCAGCGGTTCCAGAACCAGAAGGAGAACCAGCGATGCCGGACCCGCTGCCAGCACCGCTCCCGGTACCGCTGCCTCCCGTTGAACCGTTACCCTGATCAGACTTATCAGCATTCTTCTGCCACTTGGCGGTCAACGTCATATCGCCAGACACCGGCTGAGAGAAATCCCACTTGGCACCGTATCTCGTGTACCAGCCAAGGAAGGTATAGCCCTCACGCACCGGATCGGTCGGCTGAAGCAGCTTGCCATCCATGGTCGACGCGAACTTAGTCTCAACGGTTGAGCCACCATCAGAATCGAAGGTAATAGTCCACGAATCGACAGAGCGCAGCTTAAAGAGGTTGCCCGAGTCGTTGATGTAATAAAGATTGCCAGATGCGTCCGCAATAACCGGAGAATCACAATACTGATGATATCCAGCGGCATCATAGATCTGAGTTGCTTCTTTATCACCGAGCTTATAGCGATAAACTCCGCCGCCCGACGTGTAATGAACATAATCAGACGTATCAGCACCGTTAACGGTAAAGTACACGTATGTGTTATTGCCCTGAACACTCACGAGCGGCGTTGCAGCGATACCGTTAAGACCAGCCGGCAGTGACTTGCCATCAGCAGAGGCGATCGTCGACGCTTTGCCCGTATTAAGGTCATAAACCACCAGAGCGGAGCCGGAAGACGCCTGGCCACCCACGATCAACTTGTCGCCAGCAACCACGGGAGCGCTCAAATTGTTGCAAAGTCCCAGGTCAACCGTCTCCTGCTCACTCAAAACGCCCTTGGCGGAAAGCGAAATCACATGCAGCTTGCCATCATGGGTCATCTGATAGAACGTCGAACCATTCGAAGGGTCAACAATGCAGTCGGCGTTTGCAAGTGCACCGAGCTTCATGCTCGAAACAACCGAACCCGTCGTCTTATCAAGGCACTTGAGCGTACCCGAGCTAGTAGGCACAACCGCATACTTATCCGTCAGAGCCGCACCAGTCCAGTAGTAGCCCTCAGACGGGTCGATGTTCTGCCACGAAACCTCGCCCGTTGCGATCTTAATGCGCGAGAATGCGCCGTTTCCGTAAGTTGAGTTGTAGTTCTCGTCGTATGCGATATCGACAGACCCGACATAAACATACTCGCCATCCGAAACGATTGAGCAGGAACTCTGCGTGAGATCCGTCAAACCGGGCGTCAACCATTTGCAGATGAGTTTATCGGCGGTAATCGCCTCCACAGCGCCACCGCTCAGTGGAACAATAATCAAGCCATTGGTGTAAATCGGACGTGAGGTATAGCTCACTTTGGAGGCAAGCGGAGCAGAAGAAACCTTTTTGCCCGTAGATGCGTCGATCTTAACGAGCTCATTTTCGGTCGCGATATACACAAAGCCGTTGGCGATAACAGGCTCGCTGCAGCTGGCGTACTGCTGACCCGTCTCAGCCTTCCAGTCAAAAGCCCATGCGAGGCCCGCAGCCTTAGAGGGCGTCTTGGCGTCCGTTACGGCCGAACCATTGCCGCTGTTGCCATAGCCAGACCACTCGGCATCCCAATCCGGCGCCGTCGCGCTGGGATCGACAACGATCTTATCGGGATCAGGCATCTCCGATTCATAACCAGTGTAGGCAAGGGTGACTTTATCGCCACTCTTGAGCTTGATGTTATTGGCACACAAGCTCGAGCTTTCACCGTTGATGAACAGCATCCAAGAATTACCGGTCGAGATATCCCAGCCATACGATTTACCATCAAATGGCGAAGTAATGGTATTGAGGAACCAAAGCTCGGAGCCGTCGTATTTGCTCGTGCCTGCACTGTATTGCAGTCCCTTAGCCTTCAGAACCGTCTCGATGAGATCCTGGGCCGTCGACCCTTCGGGCAGTGAGACATTGTTCGCCTTGCCCCAATGCGCATTGTTGCCGTTGACGTCCGGACCTATAACATCGACGGAACCGAGCACCTGTCCGGGAAGGGCATCCGTATAGCCGCCGTACATGAAGGTGACCGTGTCGCCATCATTAAGCACGTAGTCGCCAGCGCCGACTGACGCCATCTGCCCGTTGACGAAGAACATCCACGTGCTCGACCAGTCGGGTGTGGAGCTTAGGGCATACGAAGAGTCGAACGGCGAAGTAATGCCGTTAAGGAACCAACCCCATGATTCATTCTTTGCATCGAGCGTAAGACCGGTCTGCTCAAGCAAGTCTTTAGCAGTGGAGCCCGTCTTGAGATCAACCTGCCCCGAAGAAGCCCAAACTTGCTGTTTACCGTTCTTGTCCTTGCCCAAGACCTGGACGGACGCGCTGATACTGTCGGAAGGCAGTTGATCACCAGAGCCACCATAGAACCAGGTGACGGTATCACCGGCGTGAATTGTGACGTCATTTGCCATGACATCGCTCGACACACCATTGATAAACAGCTGCCAGAAGCTCGAATAATCGGCCGGCGTACCGAGCTCAACACCATCATGGGTCATGCTCAGAATAAATGCACCCATGGAAACGACATCGATATCGTTGGCCTCGAATGCCACCTTGGAAAGATCGAGGGCGCTCGAACCAGACGTCACCACATATTGCGAGTTATCAATCCACGTCTGGCGGTTGCCTTGAGCGTCACGGCCGATGACGGTGACGTTGGCGGCAACTTGATCCTTGACCGTCGGAGCCGTTGCTTCACCGGTGTAGGCGAATTCGATCTTCTGCCCCTGGGTGAGCTTGACACTGCTCGCGCCAAGCATCGAAGACTGGCCGTCGACGAAAAGCTGCCAATAGGCACCGCTCGCCGCATCATAGGCAAGCGTGCGGCCGTCATAGGGCGACGTAATGCTCTTGAGGTAGAACCCGTAAGACGTGGCCGGATCATAGTCGGCAGAAATGCCCGCAAGCGAGACAAGTTTGACAAACGCATCCGCGGCGGTCGCGTCCTCGTCAAGCTTGAGCTGGGTGGGCGACACCCACGTCTGCGCCTTGCCATCGGCATCGGCGCCGACGATCGAGAACGAGACCTCAACCTGCTTCTTTGCGGCGTCGGCGGCCTTGGTTGAGCCCTCGGCCTGGGCAGCGGTTGCCGCGGTGGCTGAGCCGGCCTCATCGACGGACGAAGTCGAAGACTGAGCATCATCAGAAGCAGCGGAATTATCGCCCGCCGTCGCGGAGCTACCGTCAGTCGTCGAGGCATCAGCGCTATCCGATGCAGCGCCGCTCTCGGACACCGCGCCCGCAGCACCATTCTGCTCGGTAGAGCCCAAATCGATGGCGTCATGAGAACCGGCGTCATCAGACGACACTGCCTGCGAGAGCGCCTCGGCAACGCCCTCAGCACCATCGGCCCACATCTGCGCCGGCGTAGTGCCAAAGGCCATGGCAAACGCTAAGAATGCCACCAGGCCGCGCTTGGCTACACCGCGCGCCACCGCGCTCCGGCGATGCCACCGCGCCTGACCGCGCTCGTCCTCAAAGTTATCCATTTGTCTCCCATTGTCCGTAAACGAGGCATCATCCCGTGGATGCCCCGCATCATCGCGCATGTTGCGCTTGAGTACCCCCATCGGGGTCCCCCTTCCCTCCAGAGCCCAGCGCGTGCCGGTGATGCCACACCGCGGCCGCGCACAAGATGGGAGGCGATCCGACTTATCCTTACCTGCCGGGGCGCATCGTCCGATCTGCGATACGCCTATCCCCGACAAAGGAATTACGGTTACTGGTACAGCCGGGGCCTTGCACCCCGATTCTCCCGAATGCGCCGGCAATCAGCACATTCGTGCGTCTCCGCACCACCATCTAGGCCATTGATTAATTCAGTCGATATGGTACCACGCAAAAGGACCCCGCACATCTGCAGGGTCCTTGGCAAAAGCTATGACCAGCCATAGAAAAAGAAAGATAGCAACCTCCATCGGAACGCTATCTCAGAAAGCCGTTTAATGCCTGCGTCCGTGACTGTTGAGCCAAATCTCGCGACCCAGCAACAGCGCCAGCACCAAAGCGCTCATATAACCCAAAAACCCGATCACCGGAACACCAACGATAACCGGCTCGATACGGGCGTAATAAACGACCGACGATCCGATAAACAACCCCGCGATGACGATAGCCATCGACATGCGGTCGACGATACCGCCAAGTTGACGCAGTGCCTTGTCGGAACTCATGATCTGCGTGTTGACCTTAAGCTGGCCGCGTGTGAGCATGCGCGAAGCCAGTCCTAGGTATTCGGCGGCCTCAAGCGACCCCTTAGCGGCGCGATAACTACTGGCAGCCAGATCATGCGACATCTCGCGGACACGCTCGAAGGTGCTCTTCTCGTTTTTGATATGCGCCTGGATGATTTCGATCATGTTGACCTCGGGCATGTACTCGGTGAGCAGCCCCTCAAGCGTCAACAGGCCGCGTGCGAACATGGTGACCACGCTCGGCAGCTCCACATCGTTCTTGCGCGCCAGATTGAGCAGCGACGTCAAGAACGCGCCGATATCAAGATCCTTAAGGTTGAGCCCGGCAAAATCGGCGACGATGAAATCAAGGTCGTTCAAAAAGGCAGAATGATCAAGCTCCGCCGAATCACCGCGCGAAACGGCAAAGCGCATGAGCGAATCTTTGAGCTTGGGCACATCGCCCTCGGCGACCGAAAAGATCATGTCCTTGACGATAGCGCGGTCGTGGCTCGACATGCGCCCGACCATACCGAGATCGATAAAGTAAACGATTCCATCCTTGAGGATGATGTTTCCGGCATGGGGATCGGCATGGAAAAAGCCGTCGTCGAGAACCTGCGTCGAGTAGTCCTCGACGATGGCGGCACCGATCTTCTCAAGATCGTAACCGGCCTCGACCAACAGCTCGGGCTTTCCGATCGAGATGCCATCGATGTAATCCATGACCACAACATGCTCGGTGCACAAATCAAGATACGAGCGCGGGCACGAGACGCCGCTCACATTGCGATGGTACTCATAGAAATCGTTGAGGTTGCGCGCCTCGGAAAGAAAATTAGTCTCCTCGCGAAACGACTGCCAGAGCTCCTCAACCACACCATGCAGGTCGACGAACTGATCGGTCTTCACGAATTTGGAAACGATGCGCACCACCGAACGGATGATATCGATATCCTGCGCCATGACCTGCTGGGCACCGGGGCGTTGAACCTTGACGGCAACGTCCTCACCGCTCACCAGACGTGCACGATGGACCTGCGCCAACGAGGCGCTACCCAACGGGTTGGGGTCGATCGCATCAAACATCTCGCCCAGACGCTGACCGTACTCCTCCTCAAGGCAGCGAAGCACCACCTCGTAGGGAACGGGCTCGACATCGGAGCGCAGGCGCCGCAGCTCGTCACAAAAGCGCTGGGGCAAGATCTCCGAGCGGTTGGCCAGGATCTGCCCCATCTTGACGAACATGGGGCCAAGCTCCTCGAGCAGACGCCGCAGGCGAACCGGCGTAAGGTTATCCCACACGCGGTACTTTTTAACCAAGCGTACGATCTGCCCGATACGCTCACGGCGCCCAGCGGGCGTGAGCTGGTACTCCTCGTCGGGGGCCATGGTCTCGGGCTCATCGGGAACCATGTCGACGGCACGTGGCTGCTTTCGGCTCGAAGAGACGTCGGCCTCGACCTCGTCGACGACCGACGCCTCATCATCCAAAGCATCCAAATTGTTGTGATCAGTGGTGGAATCTGCCATCTGCTCTGCTACTCGGCCTCGTCCGCATCCTCGACATCGTCGGGCTCCACAGATTCGACGGGAACGGACGTGACATTATCCTCGACAGAATCCACCAGGTCGCGCACATGAGCCAAGAAAGCAGTGCGCTCCGGAGCGCTCATGATGCGCACGCGTGCCAAGATGAGCTCGTCAAGCACGCGCTGAGCAGCTGTCTCGCCCTGCGTTCCCAGGCGCTCGGTAAGGTCGGAGATGGTGCCGCCGGCCTGCTCGAACATATCCGAGACGCTACGTGCGATATCGGGCGTGGCGTTATCATGACGCACCTGCTCGCCCTTGGCGCTCAGATCGTCGAGAACCTTCTTGCTGCCCTCGACGGCGACGGCCGCTGCGCCGAAACCGACATTGATGGCGCCGTTGACCAGTTGATCAAGTTTCAAAGCCATAATGACTCCCATTCTTTCGAAAGAAACGTTGCAGTCTATGTACCCAAATTTCGCCGACGCTAGCGCAGGTTGTCGCTCATCGCAAAACCGTTCTTCATGGAACAGCTCGTGGTGTAGAGGACCTTACCCAGCAACGCGTCGGTCTCGACACGCACCTGCTCGCACAGGGTCTCGTTGGCCTGGGCCAGCTTTGCCGGCACCAAAGACTCGTCAAGACCGGCAACTACGGTATCCGTATCGTGGAGCATACGGTGCGCCATGCCACCGATCTTTTCTTGATAATCCTCAATCGCACGGCTGCAATCATGGAAGCGCGCATCGGCGATGACGCCGATGATGCGGTTTGCCCAGTAAAAGTTCTCGGACGTCACGCGCGCCTCGGTACCCTCGAGATAGGCAGGCATGGTGTCGACGTTGGCGTAAAGCGGCACCAGCGCGTTGAACGGGTTGGAGCCGAAGGCCATCCACTGCACGGCACGGAAGGCCGGAGCGGCGTAGGGACGCAGCTGCAGAACGGCAAGCTGGCTGTTGCGGTTGATTCCGATAGGGCGATAGGCACCACGCGTAGCGGACGTGCCCTTGGACCCGTAGCAGTCGAACTCCGTACCTTGGTAATGGCTCGAAAGCACATACTTGACATCCTCGATGGTGAGCTTGCGCTCGGGCACACGGCTCCAAGGGATATCATCGCTCTCGGGAGTATAGTCGGCATCCGGACCGTCCCAGACATCGCTGGGATTGAGGCAGCGCTGCATGTACCAGGCACGCGGCGTGTTGTAGACATGGTCGCTGTCGCTGTGGGAACCAAAGGCCTCGCGCGGGTTGAAGACACTCGCGGGATGAGCGGGATCGGCGCCCAGCGTAAGGTCCAGATGCCACTCGGTCATCCAGGAACGCAAGTCGGCAGAGCACATGTGCTCGCGTTGCTCGCCCTCGGCGTCGTCCAAATCAAAGCTGTCGATTCCCAGTTGGTTGGGCATGGTCACATAGGAATCGTCGGGCACGCGCTTGGCGATCCAGTGATGGCCGCCGATCGTCTCAAGCCACCAGATCTCATCAACATCGGAAAACGCGATGCCGTTGTTCTCAAACGTACCGTAGCGCTCGAGCAGCTCGCCCAAAATGCGAACGCCGTCGCGTGCCGATTTGGCATACGGCAGCACGACCGTGACCAGGTCCTCTTCGCTCAGGCCACCAGGTTGCTCGGCGACATAGCCTGGCTCGCCCTCCTTACCCTTGCCGGGCACGTACTCGACCAGCGGGTCGGCACCGCGCACGCGCTCATTGGTGGTGATGGTCTCGGTCGCGGACATGCCGACATTAAGCTCGTTGAAGCCGGCCTCGGCCCAGATGCCGTGGCCGGGCAGCACGTCGGGGACGCTCGTGTAGCGCAGCGGGTTGTCGGGCAGCTCGAAGGTCAGATGCCCCAAGACGCTGGTATAGGTACGCGGTTGATCCTCGGGCCGCACAACGCACATACGCTTGGGCTCGAACACGCCGTTGGGAGAGTCTTCGTTGCGGGCAACGATCGTCGAGCCATCGTAGCTGGCGTTTTTACCGATCAGGATAGTGGTGCAGGGCATGTGCTCGCTCCTTATCAACGGGACGAAGGTTTGAACGCATTCCAGTGTATCGCTTACGGTTGTCCGGCGGGAGCCCGACCGACGGCGCAAGATAGTCTAGTGTTGAGCGATCGCCCGCTCCGCCGCCTCGATCACGTGTCTGGCAAGCACGGCCGTGGTCACGGCGCCCACGCCGCCCGGCACCGGAGTTATCGCATCAACGATCGACTCCGCCGCATCAAAGTCGACGTCACCCACCAGCTTGCCGGCTTGATCATCCCAGTTGATACCGACATCGATCACGGTCTGGCCGGAGCGAAATGCATCGGATCCCAACGTTCGGGCGCGACCGACCGCCGCAACGACGATATCGGCCGCGCGGCACTCGGCAGCAAGATCGCGCGTATGGGTATGGCAGATGGTCACGGTGGCGTTGCGCGCTGTGAGCATGGCCGCCACGGGACGACCGATGACAAGCGAGCGTCCCACCACGACAACCTTGGCCCCATCAAGCGCAGCCCCGTAATGATCGAGGATGGCAAGCACGGCCTCGGCGGTGCAGGGAGCAAATCCCGATCCCCGACCCGAGAGCGTCGTCAACAGGGATGCCGGCGTCATGCTGTCCACGTCTTTTGCCGGATTGAGTGCGGCCGCGGCGGCATCCTCGTCAAGCTTGGCGGGAAGCGGGCGGAACATCAGGCAGCCGTGAATGTTCGCATCGGCGTTGATATCGTCGATCGCGTCCATCAGCTGCGTCTGCGTAGCGTCTGCCGGCAGCAGGATCCGTTGCGCCTCGATACCGACCTTCTCGCAGCGTTTGAGCGCACCCCGCTCATAGGACAGATCATCATCGCGCTCGCCCACGCGCAGGATCGCCAGCGTAGGTACCACACCGGAAGCGCGAAGCGCTGCGGCTCGCGCCGCAAGCACTTCGGTCATTGCGCGCGCGACCGGGGCTCCCTTTAACAATTGGGCCATGCCTATCCCCTCTTTCTCGCGGCATCGGCGGCGCGCTGCGCAAGCGCATCGGCACGCGGCAGCCAGGTATCGAGCAGCTTGTCACATTCCCGCTCGAGTTCGTCGGCGCGGGTACGGTCCTTCATGCACGTCGTGTTGGCAAAGAGCGTGAGGCTCGCCCCCTGCATGGCGGCACGACAGAAAACAGCGCCGCACGCCACGTCGGAAAGCAGCTGGCGCGAGCCCTTGTCGGCCATTTCCTCGAGAAGAGCCAAAGCGCGAGCCGTGGCACACATAATGCGATACGGCGGCATTGCAGCCTCGCGCAAGGCATCTTGGATAGCATCGGAACGAGACGGGTTATCGCGCGCGATCCCGTAGGCGGCCGAAACGGTACCGTACGCGGCAACGTCCTCGGCGACCAAATCAACGAGCTCCTGAGCGATGACGTCTGCCTCGTCGATCGCACGCCGCAAATCATCGGCATAGTCGATCAGCTTAGGGTTCGTTGCGCCGTAACGGGCGACCATCGCGCACAGCGATGCCCCCAGCGCCCCCACATAGGCACTCGCGCTACCGCCGCCGGGAACCGGCTCGCGTGCCGCAAGGGCCGCGGCAAACCCGCGGCATGTCTTATCCATCATCTCTTTGGTCATATGTTGCACCTCACCGGCGCTGCGGGCAGCCCGCCGCGCCGAGTCGTTCGTTTTTATCGCAGCTAAGTCTAGCCCATATGGTTATAGCTGTCCGACATGGCCGTCATCACCAAATGCAATCGCCAACCATAGCCGCCAACTACCCACAAGCTACAAGTTCAAGAGATCAGTTAGCGATAAAGAAGCTCCTACCGCAATCGTTGCAACGATACTCACGCTTCCCCAGTCGATACATCGCGTTTCCGGTATACATGCCATTCGTCCCGGCTACTTCGTCGGTAATTATGGCCCGACCAATTGACGAGGAATCGTAGCGTTTGAGAAACGTAACGTTACCCGAACCGCACTTGGGACAACAAGTGCCGCCCTTAACGTGATACACCTTCGCTTTTCCAGATTTCGCACGCGGCGCGTCCTGTTGGCGTTTTACGCTCGGAGTTGCTGGAGCACATTCCTTTTCATGGAAGGGCTTTTGCTGCTCGATTGTATTTTCAGTCCGCGCATTGGGCGCCAATTTGTACAGCACATAGGAAACAACGCACAGGACCGCAGCAATGATCGTCTTAGAGTTCGCAGCCACCACATACGTTCCCGATGTAACAGCGTCCGCGAACATCAGGTACATTCCGCCCAGACCAAGGGCGAGCGAGATAAAAAGCAGCGTGCTCATCCTTTTTGGCGATGACATTGTGACTCCTCATGACGCAAAGCGCTCCAGATGTTCTTGTCCTTCTGGCACCAAGGCCGGCAAGTCCCCCGGAACACAACATTACAATTTTTTACACCATAAACGCTGGCGCGGACATGCGAAACGATGACGTGGCGCCAACGTAAAGGTCCGTGGCATTGTCATCCATTACAAGCTCCCGTTAGAAGTAGATATTTCTTCTAAAAATTAAGCATCGTCGGCAATCGGGTTGTTGTGCAATATATGGGTTAGCAGTTTATGCCGACTCATGTAACTAGAATGGTTTCAATTCTCGATTCTTTGGATGGCAAACATGACCACATGGCTTGTTGATAAATTGGCGCCCGTACACGCCGACGCTGCAACAGACGTGACGCTGCGTACGCGCGCCGGTTTTTCCGCCAGTCTGATCTGCATTGCGCTCAATGTGCTGCTGTGTCTGGGCAAGGGTATCGTCGGCATTCTGAGCGGTTCGGTCTCGATCGTGGCCGATGCCGTCAACAACCTATCCGATGCCTCGAGTAACATCGTGAGCCTGCTCGGATTCCGTCTTGCCGCGCGACCCGCCGACGAGGGCCATCCATATGGCCACGGCCGCTACGAATACCTGGCGGGCCTTGTGGTTGCCGTGCTTGTATGCGCCGTCGGCATCAACCTGGTCCTGGAGTCCGTCGGAAAGATCGTAGACCCCTCTCCCACTGAATATAACCTTATCGCAGCTGAGGTTCTCATCGCCTCGATGCTCGTTAAGCTTTGGATGGCGGCATTTAACCGCAAGCTCGGACACCGCATCGGATCCGAGACGCTTATCGCCACCGCCGCCGATTCAAAGAACGATGTCCTCACCACCGGCGCCGTCCTTGTCGCTGCCGCCATTTCGCAGATAGCAGGTATCGACCTCGATGGCTGGGCTGGCCTTGGCGTGGGCCTCTTTGTGTGTATCAGCGGGTTGGGCCTGATTCGCGATGCCGTGAGCCCGCTTTTGGGCCAAGCCCCCAGTCCCGAACTGGTCGAGGCGATACAGAACAAGATTATGGGCTACCCCGATGTTTTGGGGACACATGATCTGATGGTACACGATTACGGCCCGGGCCGTCAGTTCGCGAGCGCACACGTCGAGATGCCCGGAGAGGGAGATGCCTTTGAGCATCATGAGATCCTCGATGCCATAGAGCGCGATATCAAGCAGGAGATGGGCATTCAAATCACCCTACATTGCGACCCTATCGTCACTACGGGAGACGACCTGCGTGCGTGGATCGAAAACGGCGTGGCGGGCATCGATCCCGCGCTTTCGATCCACGACCTGCACCGGCAGAAAGGCTTTGTCTCGTTTGACCTGGTGCGTCCCGATCACTTTAACCTCAGCGATGCCGAGCTCTTACGTCGTGTGACCGATATCGTGCAAAAACGCTACCCCGGGCTCTCGTGCGTCGTCACGTTCGACTCGGGCTTCAGCTCGCCCGAACGCCCCGCCGAGCACCTGTAACCTGCAATTGGGGACGTAGCAAAACAGCAGGCCCGCGTGTGAAAACGCGGGCCTGCTGTTTTGCTACGTCCCCAATTGCAGGTTTTGCAAGGCGTTCAAGGCTTCTTGGGCTCGGCTCCCGAGCTCTTGGGCTTTGTTGGCCAGATCGTCGATCACATTGGAGCTTTCGCCCGTGCTATCCGAAGAGCCTTTCTTGGACAGTTGAACCTCGAGTTTGCCATCGTTGTTGTAATAAATCGATGTGACTACCCAGTTGCTGTCAATCAAGGGCGTGGACCCGTCATTGGTGAGCACGACGGCGCTCGACAGGTCCGCTCCACGCGATTCCAGGAGCTTTTTAGCATTTGACCAATATTGCCCGGGTATATCGCTCAGATCCACCTGAGCGGTTTGAGCCGATTCTGTTTGCGTCGCGCCATCGCCACTCGATAAACCGCCTCGGTTGACGATGCCCGAAACAATAGAAAAGACCACTGACAGCGCGAAGAAGACGGCGAGCACGATGAGGATCTTCTTGATCACGCCACGCGAGCGCGATGATTTCCCGGGCTCCTCATATTGAGGAATGGACTGATAATTGCGATACGCCTCGCCGCTATAACGAGCGGAATCCGCATCGTATCGAGGCTGGGCCGCGGCACGCGGCATATACGTAGTCTGCTGAGGCTGGGGGATCGGATCTTGTGGCAGGCCGCTATAGTCCGTAACGCGCGTAGCTTGATTCCAAGAAGACTCCGAAACGGGCGAGCCATAGCCAGAACCCTCTGCCACGCGACGCGACGCGTCGGGATCTTCCTGGGTCCGAGAGGAGCCGTAACCGCCCATCACGGTCGTCTTATCTTGGTCCATGCGGCGAATCCTCTCCCTAGCGCATCATGCTTTCAAGCATTCTACCCATGGCCCCATCGGTGCACAGCACGGAGTGGCAACCTCTACAAGACGACCCCATGCTGTATGAGGAAGCACAAGGGCACTAAGGCATGCCCGTACAAACATTTCGGATCTAGTAACACTTTGTTATCGATTGATTAAACCGATTTAATAACGCACCGATCCTTATAGGTCACGCCGCTAGCATCCTCTCAAGATAAACGAGAGGAGTTACCATGTCTGACAAAGCTTCCGATCAAAACGAATCGGCCCCACGATTCGGCTCGCCCCTAGGCTTTGGAATCGCCCTGCTGGTCGGTTTTGGGCTCTACGCCCTGCTCAGTGCCCTCGTCAACCGGAGACCCGCGCTTATGCCGCAGCTCAACTATGCGAGCATCATCGACGGCATCGCGTCATCGTTCCCCAAGCAACTCCTCTGGTTTCTTATGGACTTCACCGAGCCGCAGTTCTACGCGAGCGTCTTTGCCGGCGCGGGAACCATCATCGGAGGCGCGTTCGCCTATCTGCTGGCGCGCAGAAACAGCCGCTTTCAGGGCTTTACCGTCTGCTACGGCGAACATCGTATGTTCCCGTGGGTCCTCGCCTCGCAGATGTTAAGCCTCAGCCTCACGATCTTCGTCTTCCGCTTCATCGACGGCTTCGATGCCGCGGGCGACGTGACTTTCGTCGCTACCTTCGTTCCCATTGTGGCCGCACCGCCCGCCACCATGTTGCTCTACGGACCGAGCGTTCCGGCCCTCCTGACTTCAAGCACACTCGCCGCGCTCTTGTGCTCGCCGACCGCAACCTGGCTCGCCGCACACATCACCGGGCCCCTCGGCCTCCCCGGCGTCGTCGCGAACGTCACCGCCATGGCGCTCACCGGCTATGCGATCTTCATCGTTCTGCGTGAACTTCCCCGGATCGAGAAAAAGGAGATTCCCGAAAACCGCGGCACCCTGAGTCCCGTCGAGAACACCACGGCCCCGCTCTGGTTCGTCCGCCGCGTCCTTGCCGAGTTCTCCGAGGCCCCATTCTACGGCAACGAGGTCGCAAGCCTCTTTATCTTCGCTGGCCTCATCCTAGGCACCGTCCTCTGTCCCGCCCACAACGTCAACGGCACCGGCGACGCCCTGCCCGCGATCGTGCTCTCGCAGTTCACCGCAGCCTCAGTAGGCGTGTTCCTCTATGCAGGCAAATTCGCGGATGGCGGTTGGTACGCCACCTACGTGCCCGTCGTGAGCACCGGTCCCGCCTGCGTGCTCGCACTCGGCGCCAGCATCCCCGTGGCGCTCGTGTCGGGAGCCCTCGGCGGCATCCTCGGCGGCCCCGTCGCGGAACTTATCGCCGCCTGGCTTCCCAAGGACGTCCACGGCACCGTTGCCAACGTGGCCTCAATGGCGATCACCACCGCGTTCGTCTACATCGCCATGAACGCACTCCCCTGGTTCTAACCGCCGACGCCGCCATCGCCCAAAGATAACCACCAAATGAAAGGAACGTACCGTGAGATTAAACGACAAAGACCAAGAGAAGCTCATGCTCCATATGGCAGGAAACCTCGCCAAGGAGCGCCGTGAGCGCGGGCTCAAGCTCAACTACCCCGAATCCGTGGCGCTCATCAGCTCCGAGCTACTCGAGCTCGCGCGCGATGGCCATGATGTGGCCGAACTCATGAGCCTGGGAAAGCAGATCCTCACCCGAGGGGACGTCATGGAGGGCGTCGCCGATATGGTTGCCGAGGTCCAAGTCGAGGCCACCTTCCCCGACGGCACCAAACTCGTCACCGTCCACGACCCCATCCAGTAGCAGCAAGGAGCAAATACCATGAAGGTAGGAGAAGTCATCTGCGCCGACGAGCCGATCGTACTCAACGCCGGCCGCGTCACCAAACAAATCAGGGTAGCTAACAAGGGCGATCGCCCCGTCCAGGTGGGAAGCCATATCCACTTTTTCGAGGTTAACCGAGCGCTCGCCTTCGACCGCGCCGAGGCCTTCGGTTATCGCCTCGATATCCCCAGTGGCACATCGGTGCGCTTTGAGCCGGGCGAGGAGAAAGTAGTGGACCTCGTCGAGCTCGGCGGAGCCAAGCGCGTCTTCGGTCTCAACGATCTCACACGCGGCGAGGCGGTACCCCGCAACCTTGCGGCCAGCATGGAGAAGGCACGCCGCCGCGGCTTCCTTGAGTACCACGAGGGGCCGGCGACCGGATTTCCCAAGGGTTGGGATAACGACATCGAGGAGGCAGAATAACCATGGCAGTCACCATCGACCGCAACAAATACGCCGCCATGTACGGCCCCACCGTGGGTGACAAGGTGCGCCTGGCGGACACCGACCTTGTCATCGAGGTTGAACGAGACCTGACGAACTACGGCGACGAAGCCAAGTTCGGCGGCGGCAAGACACTCCGCGACGGCATGGGGCAGTCCGTGACCACCACAAGTGCCGACGGTGACCTCGACCTCGTGATCACCAACGCGCTCGTGCTCGACTACACCGGCATCTACAAGGCCGATATCGGCATCAAGGGCGGCTATATCGTCGGTATCGGGCACGCCGGCAACCCCGATATCATGGACGGCGTGACCCCGGGCATGACCGTGGGAGCCGGCACCGAGGCGCTCGCCGGCGAGGGTCTAATCCTCACCGCGGGCGGTCTGGACACGCACATCCACTTCATCTGCCCCCAGCAGATCGACTGCGCACTCTATTCGGGCGTGACCACCATGATCGGCGGCGGCACGGGTCCCGCTGACGGCACCAACGCCGTCACCTCCACACCGGGTCCCTGGAACATCTCGATGATGCTCAAAGCAGCCGAGGAATACCCCATAAACCTCGGCTTCACCGGCAAGGGCAACTGCTCAGACGAGCGCCCGCTCGCCGAGCAGATCGAGGCCGGCGCCATCGGCCTTAAGGTCCACGAGGACTGGGGTGCCACGCCTGCGGCCATCAACCACGCTCTCAACGTGGCCGACGCCTACGACGTACAGGTCGCACTCCACACCGATACCCTCAACGAAGCCGGCTGCGTCGAGGACACCATCGCCGCGATCGGCGGGCGCGCCATCCACACCTACCATACCGAGGGCGCCGGCGGCGGCCACGCACCCGACATCATCCGCATCGCGAGCGAACCCAACGTGCTCCCCAGCTCGACCAACCCCACGATGCCCTTCACCCACAACACCCTCGACGAGCATATGGACATGCTCATGGTGTGCCATCACCTGGACAAGCGCATCCCCGAGGACGTCGCCTTCGCCGACAGCCGCATCCGCCCCGAGACGATTGCGGCAGAGGACGTGCTGCAGGACATGGGCGTCTTTAGCATGATGAGCTCCGACAGCCAGGCCATGGGCCGCGTGGGAGAAGTCATCACCCGCACCTGGCAGACCGCCTCCAAGATGCGCGCCCAGCGCGGGCCGCTTCCCGAGGACGAGGGACACGGCAACGACAACTTCCGCGCCCGCCGCTACGTCGCCAAGTACACGATCAACCCTGCGCTCACCCACGGCGTGGCCGACTACGTGGGCTCGGTCGAGGTGGGCAAATTCGCCGACCTCGTGCTCTGGAACCCCGCGTTCTTCGGCTCGCGCCCCGACATCATCATCAAGGGTGGCATGATCGTTGCCTCCAAGATGGGCGATGCCAACGCTTCGATCCCCACCACCGAGCCGGTCACCTACCGTCATATGTTCGCAGCCGACGGTCTGGCGCGCAGCACGAGCTGTCTCACGTTTGTGAGTCAGGCGGCGCTCGACCTCGAAGTGCCCAAGAAGCTCGGCCTCAAGAAACACGCCGTCGCCGTTCACGGCTGCCGCACCGTGGGCAAGGCCGACATGAAGCTCAACGGCGCCATGCCCAAGATCGAGGTCGACCCCGAGACCTACAAGGTGACGGTTGACGGCAAGCTCGCGAGCTGCGAGCCGGCAACCAAGCTGCCGCTCACTCAGCTCTACAACCTGTTCTAGAACCAGAAGCGACTCACCCGCACGCAGCGATACCCATACGAGACACGAAAGGAGGGGCGCATGCTTTACACGGATATCGAGGGCAATCTCAACGACCCCTCCTTTGAACTTATGCTGCGCCGCCGGCTGGGTGGAGCATTCGACATCGACGAGGTTCCACTCGACTGGGACGAATGCCGGCGCCGTGTGATCCGCACGGCAAGCGAAGGCGGGCGCGATATCGGGATCCGCTTGGGCGATCGTGCACTTGAAACCCCCATCGCCGACGGAGACGTCTTGGGTATCGACGAGACCGCCGACAAGATCCCCGTCGTCATTGTTGCCCGCCCGCGCTCGACCGAGGTTTACATGATCGAATGCGACCGCATGGAGCCGATGGCGCTCGCCCACGCCTGCTGGGAGGTGGGCAACATGCACGCGCCGCTCTTTCGCGGCAACTCCGATGAGCACACGGTTCGCCTGCTCGCACCCGCCATACCCGTGCTCGACCGCATGTTGTCCGACATACCGGGTGTCAAACTCTCCCGCGTGGTCTGCCGGCTTCAGGCGGACCTACGGTTCTCCACCCGTGCCGTCCAGGCAACCGTCGAGCTCGCCCGCGACTTTAAGATCGTGACCAAGAAAGGCGGTACCTCGTGACGCCCCGATCCGAGCTGCTGCTGCAGCAGATCTGCGACTCCATGTTCCCCATCGGAGCCTATTCACACTCCTACGGCCTCGAGACCTTCATCCAGCTCGATATCGTGCACGACGCCGCCACGACGCAAAAATACGTACACGACCAGATTCGCTATCCGCTCACCTACACCGAGCTTTTGGGCATGCGTCTCGCCTATGGCGCGGCTGCAGAGCGCAACCTGGCGACCATAGTCGATCTTGAGAATGAGCTCGAGGCGCTTAAGACCCCGTGCGAGATGCGTGGTGCCAGCAATAAACTCGCCACCCGCTTTATCCGCACGATACTCGACCTGGACGAGCTCGATGCGGAAGACGCCGAACTATTCGCATGTTACGGAAATGCCGATCGCAACCATGCGGTCAACGTTGCCTATGGCGTATTCTGCGCACTCGCGGGCATCGACCTCGACACCCTCCTGCAACGCTGGGCCTATGCCCAGCTCTCGGCGATGGTCGTCAACTGCGTCAAAACGGTACCGCTTTCCCAGACGGCCGGCCAGCGAATCATCGCGGCGTCGTTCGATGCGGTACTCAAGGCGTGCGAAACCGCCATGACATGTGATACCGAGATGCTTGGGCTCTCCTGCCCCGGATTCGACACACGCAGCATCGAGCACGAGACGCTCTATTCGCGCCTCTATATGAGCTGACCGCCCGTCGTCCAGGACCGTTGCAACTGACCGCGGCGGCAATAAGTCTCAGCGACCCATCCTTGAAAGGAAGCAAGATGTCACACGTTCGCATAGGAATCGCTGGACCCGTAGGATCGGGCAAGACCGCGCTTATCGAGGCACTGGTTCGAAAGATGGCAGGCGACTATTCGATTGGCGTCGTCACCAACGACATCTACACCCATGAGGATGCCCAGTTCCTCACCAAGAACTCGGTGCTACCCGCCGATCGCATTGTAGGTGTCGAGACCGGCGGTTGTCCCCACACCGCCATACGCGAGGACGCCAGTATGAATCTTGAGGCCGTCGAGGGCCTTGTGACGACACATCCCGATATCCAAATCGTCTTTGTCGAGAGCGGCGGCGACAACCTCTCAGCGACCTTCTCGCCCGAGCTCGCCGATGCCACCGTCTTTGTGATCGACGTGGCCGAGGGCGACAAGATACCCCGCAAGGGCGGACCCGGCATCATGAAGAGCGACCTGCTCGTCATCAACAAGATCGACCTCGCCCCCTACGTGGGAGCATCACTCGAGGTCATGGACCGCGACTCGCGCCGTATGCGCGGCTCGCGCCCCTTCCTGTTCACCAACATCATGAAAGGCGAGGGCGTAGACAAAGTCATCGCTTGGATCAAACATAGCGTGCTGCTTGAGGACCTTGCCGAGGAGGCCTAGATGCGATGCCCACAGGAACAAACCGCTGGCGACGGCGCCGGCAACCGATTCGGACGAACCTCTGAGCTCAGACTTCGCGCCGTAGCGCGCAACGGCGCGACTGCCGTGCCGGAACTGTATGCGACGATGCCCTTCAAGGTCATGCACGCGTTCGATATGCGAGCACAAGATCTATCCGGCTACACGCGCCTCACCGACGCAGCCCGGGCCGATAACCGCACGCTTGCGGCCCCCAAGCAGCTCATGGTGATGAGCGTCTCGGCCGGCATCATGGCGGGCGACCGGCAGGAGCTCGACATCAAAGTCGGGCGTGGCGCGGCCCTTTCGATGACCACCCAGGCGTTCGAGAAGATACACCGCATGGAAGCGGGCGAGCATGCCAAGCGTCACACGCGGATCCATGTCGACGCCCATGCCTACCTCGACTACCGGCCGCTCCCCCAGATTCCCTTTGCTGACTCGTCGTACACGACCGATACGATCATCGAACTCGGGGGCAGAACGTCTCATCTCATCTATGAAGAGATCCTAAGCTGTGGGCGCGCGGCGCGCGGCGAGCGCTTCGCCTACCGCGACTACCGCAGCCACGTGCGAATCGAACTCGCTGGAACGCCGATCTTTATCGACAATACGGTCTATCGACCCACCGACATGGATATGCAAGGTTTGGGGTTCTATGGCGGATACTCGCACCTGGCGAATATGGTTCTTGTGAACCTTGACATCGATGACAAGCGCTTTGCCGAGATTCGTGCCTATCTACAATCACAAACCGGCGAAATCGGCGCCGGAGCCGGAGCATCCATAAACGATGAACCGAGCGAGGATGAAATCGCTGGCGGCATCACGCGGCTTGCCAGCGGCGATTGCCTGGTCAAGTTGCTGGGGCAGCGCGCCCAACGCTTGCAGGAGATTTTAGAGCACATCCGGTATCTAGTCTAATGAATGAACGCGCATGCCATCGGCGCAGGATCGTCTAGCGCTAAGCTAAACTCGTTCTGTAAGCAAAGGACCAGTGTTCATGACGAGTCATCCATCAACCAGCATCCTCGCGCAGAGCAGAAAAAAGGGCGGCCGGATGTTGCATGCATCCAGCCGCCCTTGGCAGTGTTATGTCGATTGAATCTTAGAACAGACCCGTAATGTTGCCGTTATCATCGACATCGATGTTCTCGGCCGCCGGAACCTTGGGCAGGCCCGGCATCGTGAGTACGTTGCCGGTGAGCGCGACCACGAAGTGGGCGCCGGCCGAGACCTTGAGCTCGCGCACCGTGATCCTAAAGCCCTCAGGGGCGCCGAGCGCCTTGGCGTTATCGCTAAAGCTGTACTGCGTCTTTGCCACGCACACGGGCAGATTGCCAAAACCGTTTTCGCGCAGCTCGGCAAGTTGGCGTTTGGCAGCCGGCGTAAAGTCCACGCCGTCGGCGCGATAGATCTTCGTCGCGATGGCCTCGAGCGCATCGGCCACATCGGCGCCGTCCTCGTATGCAAACTTGAGCTCACTCGGCTGGTCGATCAGACGCAGCACCTCGTCGGCCAGATCGAGCGCACCCTCACCGCCCTTGGCCCAGACCTCGGACAGCTTGACGTTGACGCCGAGCTTTTGGCACTCAGACTCGATCAGGGCAAGTTCCGCCTCGGTATCCGAGGGGAATCGGTTGATGGCGACCACGCACGGCAGACCGAACACGTTCTGGATATTGTCGACATGACGCAGCAGGTTGGGCATACCGGCCTTGAGCGCCTCGAGGTTCTCTTCGTTGAGATCGGCCTTCTCAACGCCACCGTTGTATTTAAGGGCGCGAGCCGTCGCCACGATGACCACGGCACTCGGATGCACGCCTGTCATGCGGCACTTGATGTCGAGGAATTTCTCGGCACCCAAATCAGCACCGAAGCCGGCCTCGGTGATCGCCACGTCGCCAAAACGCATGGCCATGCGGGTGGCCATGATGGAGTTGCAGCCGTGAGCGATGTTGGCAAAGGGGCCGCCGTGAACGAACGCCGGGGTTCCCTCAAGCGTCTGGACCAAATTGGGCTTGAGTGCATCTTTAAGTAGGGCGGCCATGGCACCCTGGGCCTTGAGATCACAGGCACGGACCGGCTCTCCGGCATAGGTATAGCCGACCACGATCTCGCCCAGACGCTCTTTGAGGTCGCTTATGCTCGTGGACAGGCAGAGGATAGCCATGACCTCGGAGGCCACGGTGATATCAAAGCCGTCCTCGCGCGGCACGCCCTGAGCCTTGCCGCCGATACCGTCGATCACGTGGCGGAGCTGGCGATCGTTCATATCGACCACGCGCTTCCATGTGATGCGCTTGACGTCAATCCCCAGCTTGTTGCCCTGCTGAATATGGTTGTCGAGCATGGCTGCCAGGAGATTGTTGGCCGCACCGATCGCATGGAAATCGCCCGTAAAGTGCAGGTTGATGTCCTCCATGGGAATCACCTGGGCCCAGCCACCGCCGGCGGCACCGCCCTTGACGCCAAACACGGGTCCGAGCGAGGGCTCGCGTAGGGCAACGGCGCTCTTGATACCGCGGCGACGCAGACCATCCGCAAGACCGATAGTGGTCGTGGTCTTGCCTTCACCGGCAGGCGTGGGGTTGATAGCGGTCACCAGCACTAACTTGGAAGTGTGGTTCGTGGGCTCGTTAAGCAGCGAATAGTCGACCTTGGCCTTGTCGAAACCGTACGGGATCAGATGTTTGACATCCACGCCGGCGTTCTCGGCCACCTGGGTGATAGGAAGCGGCGTGACGGAATGTGCGATTTCGATATCAGTAGGCATGGACGGTCCTTTCGTTTGTTATGAGAAAGACTCGACCAGCATAGCACGCAGGGCCAGCGCTCCTCCCTGCCGATCCCCGTGCAACCATACCTTTATCGGATAACCAGCCATCAAACAAAACAGCAGGTAGGCAAACAAATTGTTGAAATCGTTTCTACCGAGTGCCGCCCCTTAAAGCAAGGTCTTAGAGGCCCTGCGGAGGCTCGATACCCAGGTGCTCAAAGGTGCGCAGCGTGGCCATGCGCCCTTGCGGCGTTCTGATCATAAGCCCGCATTGCAACAGATAAGGCTCATAGACGTCCTCGAGGGTACCGGGATCCTCGCCCACCGCGCTTGCCAACGTGGTCAGGCCGACTGCGCGACCGCAAAAGGTCTTGGCAAGCGTCTCGAGAATGCGGATATCCATCCAGTCGAGACCCAGCTCGTCAATTTCGAAAAACTCCAACGCCTGACGGCAGATATCGAGCTCGATAGGACCGTCCCCACGCACCTGAGCATAATCGCGGACACGCTTGAGCAGACGGTTGGCAAGACGCGGCGTACCGCGCGAGCGCGAGCCGATCTCGAGCGCGCTCGGATGATCGATAGCCACGCCTAGGATGGTCGCCGAGCGGGTCACGATCTGCGCAAGTTCCTCAACCGTGTAATAATCCAGACGGTACGAGATGCCAAAACGGTCACGCAAAGGGCCGGTCAGCATTCCCGAACGCGTCGTGGCCGCCACGAGCGTGAACTTGGGAATATCGAGCCTGATGGAGCGCGCCGCGGGACCCTTGCCGATAACAATATCAAGCGCAAAGTCCTCCATCGCCGGATAGAGCACTTCCTCGACCGAACGATTGAGACGATGGATCTCGTCGATAAAAAGAACATCGCCCGGCTGCAGATTAGTGAGGATGGCGGCCAGGTCGCCCGTGCGGGCGATAGCGGGCCCGCTTGTGGTCTTGATCTGGGCTCCCAACTCGTTAGCGATCACCGTGGCAAGCGTCGTCTTGCCCAGACCCGGAGGGCCCGAGAAGATCACATGGTCGAGCGTCTCACCACGACTTTGCGCAGCCTCTATAAGCACCCGCAAGCTCTGCTTGATATGCTCCTGCCCGCAATAATCGTCCAATCGCTGTGGACGCAGGGTACGATCGACGTCAAGGTCCTCGGCCGTGAGCTCCGAACCCACCATGCGCTCTCCGTGCGCCATCGAGGCCGCGGGAGCGGACGAGTTGGCCGCCCACAGGTCTTGAGAATCATCGGCTTCCCACATCATGCATCCATTCCGAGTCGCTTGAGCGCCGCGCCGAGCAGATCCTCGACGCGCATACTCGACCCATCATAACCGCTGAGGGCGACGTCGGTCTCTTGCGGGCTGAAGCCCATCGAAAGCAAGGCGGCACGGGCGTCGTCGAGCGCCGATGGCGCCGATGCGGGCACGGGGATGGCCACCTGTCCGGGAATCGCATCGACAGGCATAAACCCCTTGTCTTTCGAAAACGTGCTCTTAAGTTCTAGAATCAGGCGCTGTGCGGTCTTTTTGCCCACACCCGGCACCTTTGCCATAGCCTTATCGTCCTCGGCCATAACGACCGAGTAAAGCTGTCCCACCGTATAGGTCGAGAGGACAGCGAGCGCCAGACGCGGGCCCACCCCCGAAACGGCTACCAGTCGGTCGAACATCGTGCGCTCGTCTTTAGAGACGAACCCGAACAGCGTCATGGCATCCTCGCGAACCTGCATGCGCGTGAACAGACGGGTTTGTCCGCCGGGCGCCGGAAGCTGCGCCGCCGTGGTGCCCGAGATTCCAAGCTCAAATCCCACGCCCGAGACATCGAGAACGGCCATACTCATCGTGGCCTCGACAAGCGTTCCTGTGAGCTGGGCGATCATCAGTACCCCGTTCCTCTCTTTTGGTAGAACTCGCCGCCGGTGAGTGCGCGAGTGCGGCTGAGGTTGACATGGCAGATAGCGCAGGCAAGGGCATCGGCCGCATGGTCGGGATGCGGGTCGTGGTCGAGCTGGGTAAGCGTTCTGACCATATAGGCAACCTGGCGCTTATCCGCCGCACCCGTGCCCACAACGGCCTGCTTGATCTGCATGGGGGTGTACTCGCCGATCTCGAGCGCGCACTCAGACAAAGCGACGAGCGCAGCGCCGCGCGCATGGGCGGTTGGAATGGCCGAGCGCACGTTGACACCAAAGTAGATGCTCTCGATCGCTGCGGTATCGGGACGGTATCGCTCGACGACGCCCTTGAGGTCGCGGGCGATGTGCGACAGACGCACGGCAAGCGGACTCCCCGCGCTCGTCTCGATGCAACCGTATGCACGGCAACGCACCTCTCCACGGCGCTCCTCGATAATTCCCCATCCCGTATGGGCCAGACCCGGGTCGATCCCCACTATGACCATCGGCACCTCCTTACAAACATCTGTTCTACTATAGCACACATGTTCGAAAAGAGCCTCATGAAGGGCGGGCAACGATGGGCAGATAGCCGCCAACCCGCTCGTCAGTTATCCGAAAAGAAACTCTGCGGACCCTGAAAACCCTGGGGCATCTGAGGCCCACGAGGCGCATCCCCTCCAGATGTATCCGCGGCGGCAGCGCCACCCATCATATGCTCGATAGCGTCACGCACCTGACCCTCGAATTTCTGCATATTCTCGCGCATGCGACGCTGGCCCTCATCGGAGCGCAGCTCCTCCATCTGCTCGGGCGTGATGCCCAACAGATCGCCGAGCATGCCTGCAAGTTCGCCGCGCATGCGCTCAAGCGAGCCCTCGTCATCGAAACGCGCAAGCTCGGCCTTGGCCAGCGCTTCGACCGTTAGGGCATCCTTGCCGGCATGGCCCATATCCGACCAAGCAAGCATCTGCGGCCATGCGCGCTCCATGAACGAGCGTGCCGAGACGATCGGGGCACTCGGCAGCACGCGGCGGGCAGTCTCGCCGGTACGAACGAGCATAAGCAGCAGCGAGCAGGCCTCGGGCTTTCCGCTTGCGAGGGGGATGTCGTCAAAGTCGACGTTGCGGTCGACATGAGCCTCGAGCACCCCGTCGATCTCCCCGGGCTCCAAAGCTCCCAGCAGCTGGGCTGCACGGTCGACGATATCGGTCGGACCCTTGAGCCCCCACAGGGCCCGCGCCACGATGCGGCCCATGGAATCCTCGACAGCATTGAGCGTCACGAGCTCTTGGGGCACCACGGCAGAAGCTCGATTGCGAACGCGTGCCACAAACTCAAGCGAGGTGAGGTACACATCGCCAAACGGTGCCAACTCCCCCTGATATCCACCCGAAAGCGCAGGAGCGCACAGCGCGTAATCGGTTTTACACAGAGGGCTCAGGGCCAGCGCCTGCATCTCACTTGCCGTGTCCTCGAGCAGCAGGCCCAAGGCACGATCGCGCAGGCGCTCGGAATCTCGTCCCGAGACCACACGGTCCACCAGACACGACGCGCTCGGCGCATCGCGCTCGACCGTTCTCATGTGCAGGTGCTCGGCTAACGCCCTGACGGCCTCGCTGCGCCTAAGCTCGGCGGCCTCCTGTCTCGGCGTGAAGACGCCCTCGCGTCCCACCACCAAACCGATCACGTTACGCGGGCCCAGGGCATCGACGGCCAGTGCCGCCAACAACGATGACGGCAAATCTCCCTCGAGGGCGACGACGGCGCGTGTGGTGCCTTGGGCACGAGCCGCATCGTGCACATCGAGCACCAGCGCATGCCACAGCCATCGCTCGGCATGAAACTCCGGAAGCTCATGATCCTCGATATGCTCGAGCGTCATACCGCGTTGAACATCCTGCACGAGCAGCGATTCCTCAAAGCAGGGCGCCATGGCGACCACGTGGCCGCAGTCGTCGAGCACAAACGAACCGCCCGTGTAGATCGATTCGTCATAAGCCCCGACCGGAGACACGCAGGCAAACCAAACGCTTCGCTTGATCGCCACGTTGCGATACGCACCGCTTTTGATGGCGGCAACGGCGCATGAATCGCGCCGCGTCATATCAAAGGCGTCGACCTGGAAATAGACGATCAGATCGACGCCCGACGGCAGTACGTCCAGATCGCGCTCCAGATCGAACAGAACGGCAACGCGCACGCCGTCGACATCGAAAACCGGCGGTGCCCAGCGCAGATCGTTATGCTCCCCGCGCTGCAAGGCGATCGTCGTGCGCGCCGGCACAGCACGCCCATCCTTGAGCATAAAGAACTCGAATAGTGGCTGCTCCCTAAAGCACACCGCGGCGGGAACCAGGCAGACCACACCAAGCTCCTGGATGCGTTGCGCCAGATCCGATAGCCCTTGCAGTACATCGTACTCATAGTCGCCCGCGCTGACGAGCGAACCGGGAAGCGGGCCGCTAAACAGCGGGGCGGGAACGCAGAGCATACGGGAGCCGCGCTCATGAGCAAGACGGGCCTGATCCTCGATGCGCCCGCAGATGCCCTCGATATCGCCCAGGCGCATATCGATCTGTGCAATCGCTATCTTCATGGTGTCCTTCCCGCCCTCTTTTCAACAGCATGCACGCCTCGTCGACAAGCGGCATTGAAGACTAACTATACCCCGATATCGCATGCAGGCGGCACGCCAACAAAATGCGGGGAACGGCATAGGCGCCGCTCCCCGCTCGGCTTGCTATCGTTGTTCGGATGCAGACCCTAGAACTCCTTGGCCCACAGTCCATGCAGGTTGCAATAGGCATAGACCGTACCCTTCTTGGCCCCGCCGGCAAAGAAGGTCGCGGGCTTCTCGCCGGGCTTCAGATGGTGGACCTCAAGGCGTCCGTCGGCCTCGAGCGCCACCCACTCGATATAGTGCTCGGGCAGCATAGGATGCTCGGTCTCGCCGATGCGCACGCGGATCACATGTCCGTCACGCTCCACATCGACCGCGGGAACATGCTTTTCGTGCGCGGCGTCCTCGGTGTTGGCGGTAAGCTCGCTAAAGCCCGCCGGCGCCTCGACGCCTTCGCTCAATGCGGTGATCACCTTGCCGTTTGAATCTTTGAAAAACTGTGCCATGGATAACTCCTAACCGATGTGCCGATACGTCTCATCCTCGTTATGCCCCATTCGAAAGGATTCGATAAGGTCGATACAGGGTGAACACAAAAGCGGGCGTTTCCCAAGCAGCCCTAGAATCGGCGGAATAGCGCACCCAAACCGATAGCCAGGCTATAGCCCAAAACGTCAAACGGCAAATCGAGCACATCGAACTCACGACCCGTCACAAAGAGCTTGTGAGTCTGGTCGAACAGTGAGCTCGCGGCGCAGATAGACAAGGTGATCGCCAGGCGCCGCCCGTGTGGAACCGCGCCACCCGACCACATCTCAACCGCCCAACACACGGCGAGCCCCATAAAAAAGAACTCGATGGTGTGGCCGATCTTTCGCATCAGGTATTGGTCGGGCACCCCCTCAAACCTGAATAGACGGGCGAGAGCGCGCGAGAAGCCGACGGAAAGCCCCATGGTGTCCTCTGGTGACTGGATCGTCAGGGCGAAGATCGCGCCGCCCACCGCAAGCACCACGAGCGCAGACAGCATGCGTTCCACCCAAACTCTTCTGAGTCCATCAGTCACGGCCATCGCCTCCCAAGAGCATCAGCACGTCCTCGCGTGTGAACAGCGCCGAGCTCATACTCTGGCCATCAAGCACACTCTTGACCAGATCGCGCTTTGATTCCTGCATGGCCTGAATGCGCTCCTCGATGGTGTCGCGGCAGATCAGCTTGAACACCGTGACGGTGTTTTTCTGGCCGATACGGTGCGCGCGATCGGTTGCCTGATCCTGCGCAGCCACGTTCCACCATGGATCGTAGTGGATGACCACGTCGGCCGCCGTGAGGTTGAGGCCCACGCCGCCCGCCTTGAGCGAGATCAGGAACACCGGGGCGGCACCCTGTTGAAACTGCTCGACCATCTGCGCCCGACGCTCCTTGGAGGTGGCTCCCACCAGCTTGAAGTAGGAGACCTTTTCTTTGGACAAGCGACTGCCGATGATGTCGAGCATGCCGGTGAACTGGCTGAACAGCAGGATGCGATGCCCGCCGTCGATGGCATTGCGCACGAGCTCCATGCAGGTGTCGAGCTTGGCCGAGCCGCCCGTGTACCCGTCATAGTGCAGGCGTGGATCGCAGCAGATCTGGCGCAGCTTGGTAAGCTCGGCGAGCACTTTGAGCTTCTCCTGTTTGAACTCCCGGGGCTGACGATGCTGCACCTGCTCGGCGATGCGGTCCTGGTTTGCCAGATACAGCTTTCGCTGCTCGCCATCGAGCTTTGCGAAGACCGTATTCTCGATCTTCTCGGGCAGGTCGGCCACCACATCCTCCTTGACGCGGCGAAGCACAAACGGGGCGATGAGCGCCTGCAGGCGGGCGGCCGTATCGCCCTCGGCATGCTCGACCGGATTCTCGAACCGCTTGGCAAACGAATCCTGACTGCCGAGCATGCCCGGCATCAGAAAGTCGAAGATGCTCCACAGCTCTGTCAGACGATTCTCGATCGGCGTGCCGGTCAGGGCGAAGCGTACGCGTGCGGGCAGCCTCTTGGCCGCGCGCGCAACCTTCGTGAGTGGATTCTTGATGTACTGGGCCTCATCGAGCACCACACGCGAGAAATCGCACGCGGCGTATTCGTCGATATCGCGACGCATGAGGTCGTAGCTCGTCACGACCACGTCATGGTCGGCCGCCCCGGCGATCTGCACGTTGCGCTGCTGCTTGGCGCCCACGATGGCCACGGCGTCAAGCGTGGGCGCAAAACGGCCGATCTCGACCATCCAGTTGTAGACGAGCGATGCTGGACACACAACCAGCGTCGTCTTGCAGTCGCCCGCCTCCACACGCGCCAGCACGTGGGCGATAACCTGCAGGGTCTTGCCCAGGCCCATGTCGTCGGCCAAGATGCCGCCCAGCCCCAGGTGTTCGAGCGAACCCAGCCACTGGAAACCGTCGACCTGATAGCCGCGCAGGGTCGCCTTGAGCGATGCGGGCACCGTGAAATCGGCCTGGCCGAGCGTGTCGAGATTGTGGACTGTGCGCTCGAAGGCCTCGTCGCGCGCGACGTCAAAGCCGTGCGCCCCCTCGAGCATCGCGTCGACGTAATAGGCGTTGCTAGCCGGAAGGGTCACGCCGTCGAGCAAATCGATCGCATCGACCCCCAGGCTGTCGGCAAGATCGCTCGCCGCGCGGGCGCTCTCGTCGAGGCGAATGATGTCGCCCGTGGTCAAACGGGCGAATTTCTGGTGCCGCCGATACCCCTCAAGATAGGCCAGCAGGTCGTCGCGGCTCATGCCGCTTGCTCCGAGCTCGACATCGAGCAGATGATGCTTGACCGCGGCCCGCACCGAGAGGCGAGGTGCCGGCCTAACGGCGACCTGCCGCAACCGGTCGGACAGAAGCACCTCGCCCACGCTCGAAAGGTCACGCAAGCCCTGGGTGAGCAGCGTATAAAGCGCCTCGTCATCGCGCTCGTCAAACGCAAGACCGTCGTGGAAACGCTCGAAGTACCGTTCGGCCACACTCATGGCTCGCGTCTCGGCGACCGCATCGCGAGGCGGCACGCCCGGCTGAGCGTCCTCGAAACCCACGCTTGCCACACCCAACTCAAACAGATCTCCGGTCCACTCGTCATAGGAGACCTCAACCTTGCAGGTGATGAGCCCTTGTGCATCGCCCACGGTAACGACAAACGAGGGCTCGGGCGCCACGTAGGACAGCGCCGCCGGCGCGCTCAGATCGGTATGGGACTTGAGTACGGGCAGGGCCGTGCGACAGAAATCGACAACGTCGCTCGCCGCGATATGCAGCGGCGTGCGACAGGGCATGAGGGCCGCAAGCAAAGGAGCCGCCTCGCGCGCAAAGGACTGGTCCATGCGCCGGGCGCGTCGGCTGTCCACCAAATAGGCGCCGGTCTTAGCCGCGATACAGTGCATATCGGCCGGAAATCGCAGATCGTAGCTGCCTCCCGTCGACTCGACGATCTTGGCAGGCGGCAGCGCCCCCTCGTCTTCGACCGCAATCACAAACTCGCGACGAGCCGACATGCCGCGCAACGAGCCGGGATCGAAGGCGATCGACGTGCCCAGGCACAGATCGAGCAGGGCGACCAGATCGTCCCCGCCGAGCGGCAGCGCACGCTCCGCCACGGAGGTACCGCACGAGAAGTCACGCGCGGCAGCCTTCGAGGTCGTAAGATCGCGCAGATAGGCGACGATTTTGACCATCTTATCGAGCATCTGAGCCGATCGCTCGTCAAAAGCCACCGGCACGTGCGCAAACGTCATGCGCTTTCCATACGAGAACGTGCCACCGCGCTCCCACGCGTCGACCATGCCCTCGATATCGCGCACAACATAGCTGACCGAGCCGCGACGGATCTTAAACTCGAGCGCCCAGGAGAACCGCGACGAGAACAACGGGTTGTAGTACGCGGCAAGCTTGGGCTCAAGCATTGCCGGCGGCATATCCGGATCGACATCGACGGTCGCGGCTCGCTCGATCGCGCTCGCAGCCGCCACGCGCTCGCGCTGCAGGGCATCGAGCGCAGCACGCAGATTGGAGCTCGTGGGTACCGGCGCCGGGAAGGGAAAGTTAGGGTTGGGCGTGGTCTTGGGACGCGAGGCGGTCGACCCCCAGCCGTGCGAATCGGCCGGTTTTTCAGCGAGGTTGCCGGTTCGAAGCGGAGTGCGCAGGCCCTCGATACGCTCGATTCCCGAGCGATCGAGATACGCCAACGCCGTGGCGATCGCGTGCTTGCACATGCCGGGATAGCGGATCGCGGCGGGACAATCGCAGTCGTAGTCGACGACCTCGCAGGTATCCGTGTCGAGCTCAACGTGCGTGGAATAGGTATCGCCCTTGGATCCGCGCACGGTACCGTCGAGCACGACGATGCGCGAGAAACGCGAACCCTCGTCTTCCAGCCCCACGACGCTGCCGTTGAGCATGAGGGTGCGACCCTTCATAAACGTGTTGCTGAGTGCGGCCTCGTGCCTCAGAGCTCTGACAAATGCACCGTCCGCCATATCGCACTCCCCTCCTTGCCATTTTTAGGACGGGGTCCACAGATTCATTAACACTGGAAATGATTCTGAGAACCCCGTCCTAAAAAACACATTTTGCAGCTAGATGACGGTGACGCGGCCCTTGCTGCCCACGATCGCCTTTGCCTCGGCGAGCAGCGGGATCGAGCGCGCGTTGACCCTGGCCGGAACCTCGGCACGCAGCACCCGCCCGTCACACTGCTCGATGAAGATCTCAACACGGTCGCCGCCCGGGTTAGTGGTGAACACGGTGGCCAGACGTGCCATGTTGCCCTGGCTGAAGCGACTGTTGGGCACCATGACCTCGAATACCTTGGGCTTGTTGTTCTCCTCGTTGAGTTCGAGCGGCACGATCTCCTGTGCGATGATCTGGTCGCCGCGGTCCGAGCGCTCGAGCTTGCCCTTGACGCGCACGAAAGCGTCCGACAGCTGCGCGCCCGTCTCGGGATCGACCTCGCCGTACAGATACCCCTCGGCCTCTTTGTAGGTCTTGGGAAACACCACGACCGTAGCCTCGCCTTCCATATCCTCGAGCTGCACGATACCCATGGGGTCACCGTTCTTGGTAACGCGCTTGGAGACGCTCGAGACCATGCCGGCCCACCAGAACGCCTTGCCCTCGGGGATCTCCTGGTTGATGGTGCCGCCCGTGGGGTTCTGTACCTCGTAGCCGGTGTCGATCTGCGCGAACGTGTAATCGCGCGCCTTGCCGAGCGCATATTCGAAAGGTCGCAGCGGGTGGTCGGAGACATAGATGCCCAAGACCTCTTTTTCCTGACTGAGCTTGAGGTGGCGGTCCCACTCCTGGCCATCGGGCTCGGGCACGGTGACCTCGAAGCCCGAGCCTTCGACATCGCCGAACATATCGAAGAACGACGTCTGCCCGTTGGCACGGTCCTTTTGGCGCTTGACGGCGGCATCGATGATGTTCTCGGGATTGTTCTTGTCCACGAAGTGCATCATCTGGCGACGCGGGTAGCCCGTCGAGTCGAAGGCGCCTGCCTTGATGAGCGATTCGATCACGCGGCGGTTGGCCTGGCTCGAGTCGACGCGGTCGACGAAATCGTGCACGGTCTTGAACGGGCCACCCTTCTCGCGCTCATCGATGATCGCTTGGGCCACGCCCGTGCCCACGCCGCGGATGCCGGCCAGGCCGAAGCGCACGCCCTCCTTGGTGGCCGTGAACTCGGTACCCGACTCGTTGATATCAGGCGACAGCACCGGAATGCCGTCGTGGCGGCACGCCGAGACGTAGTGCACGATCTTGTCGGTCTTGCCCGTATAGGACGTGAGCACGGCCGCCATGTACTCGTGCGGGTAATGGGCCTTGAGCCACGCCGTCTGCATAACGAGGATGGCGTAGCCGGCGGAGTGCGACTTGTTGAAGGCGTAGGACGCGAACTCCAGAACATCGTCCCAGATCTTCTGGGCAACTTCGCGCGTGTAGTTGTTCTTGATGGCGCCGTTCATCCAGTGGTCGTACGTGGTCTCGTCCGAGCCGTCCTCCCAGTGGAGCACCGTCGAGGTGAGCAGTTTGATCTTCTTCTTTGCCACGGGCTTACGGATACGCGAGTCCGACTCGCCCTTGGAGAAGCCGCACATCTCGACGGAGATGAGCATAACCTGTTCCTGGTAGACCATGGTGCCGTAGGTCTCGCCCAGGATGTCGTCCAGACGGTCGTCGTAAGAGACAGCCGGCTCCTTGCCGTTCATGCGGTTGATGTAAGAAGAGACCATGCCGGCGCCGAGCGGGCCTGGACGGTAGAGGGCGATCAATGCCACGACGTGCTTGTACTCGGTGGGCTTCATGTTCTTGATCGTGGCCGTCATGCCCGCGGACTCGACCTGGAAGACGCCCGCCGTATGGCCCGAGCCCATGAGCTTGAAGATCTCGGGGTCGTCGAAGGGGATATCCTCCTCGTGGATATCGATGCCGTAGTTAGCCTTGATGTTGGCCTTGGCCTTGGAGATGACGGTGAGCGTGCGCAGACCCAGGAAGTCCATCTTGAGCAGGCCCATGTCGGCAACGGTATGTCCCTCGTACTGGGTGATCTCGACGCCGCCCTTGGTGTCGAGCTTGGTGGGAACATGCTCGTTGACCGGGTCGCGGCAGATGAGGACGGCGCACGCGTGCACGCCCTCGCCGCGGGTGAGACCCTCGATGGAAAGGGCCGTATCGATGATGCGGCGGGCGTCGTCGTCAGACTTGTAGGCGTCGGCGAAATCGGGGTTGTAGAGATCCTCTTTGCCGGGCTGCTGCTCGAGCACCTGGCGCAGCTTGACCTTGGGGTCGCTCGACACCATCTTGGACAGGCGCTGACCCATGTAGACCGGGTAGTCGAGAACGCGCGCGGCGTCGTTGATGGCCTGCTTGGCCTTGATGGTCGAGTAGGTGATGACGTGGGTGACCTTCTCGGGGCCGTAGAGCTGACGCACGTGCTCCACGACCTCGAGGCGCCGCTCATCGTCGAAGTCCATATCGATATCGGGCATCTCGGTACGCTGTGGGGACAGGAACCTCTCGAACATCAGGCCGTTCTCGAGCGGGTCGAACGCGGTGATGTTCATGGCGTAGGCGACGATGGCGCCGGCGGCCGAGCCACGGCCGGGACCGACGCCGATGCCGTTGTCCTTGGCCCACTGCACGTACTCGGCCACGATCAGAAAGTACGCGGCGAAGCCCTTGTCGCAGATGACCTTGTATTCGTATTCGAAGCGCTCCTTGATGGACACGCCGTTGATCTCGCGGGTTTCCCAATCCTCGCCGTAGTGCTGGCGCAGACCCTTCTCGCACTCGCGCCTAAACTGGCTCTCGTGCGTCTCGCCGGGATCGAGCAACGGGAAGCGCGGCAGGATGATGGAATCCCAGTCGAGCTCCACGTAGCACTTCTCGGCGATCTCGAGGGTGTTGTCGCACGCCTCTTGGCAGTACGGAAACAGCGCGCGCATCTCTTCCTCGGATTTCATATAGAACTCCGAGCCCGTCATGCGCATGCGGTTGGGGTCGTCGACCTTGGCGTTCATGCCGATGCACATGATGACGTCCTGCACCGGCGCGTCCTCGCGGCGCAAGTAGTGGAAGTCGTTGGTCGCGATAACCTTGACGCCCACCTGATGGGCGATATCGATGAGTGCGCGATCCATCTGCTCATCGGTCATGCCGTTGTCGGTCGTGATGCCGTGATCCTGGATCTCGATATAAAAGTCACCCGGGGCAAAGGTGTCGCGGAAGGTTTCGGCCCATTTGACGGCACCCTCCATATCCCCACGGTCGATGTACTTGGGGATGATGCCGGCGATGCAAGCGCTCGTGCAGATCATGCCCTTGGCATGGCGGCGCAAATTGTCGAGGGTCACGCGCGGCTTGTAGTAGAAGCCCTGCACGGCGGCCTCGGAAACCGTCTGCATCAGGTTGACGTAGCCCTCCTGGTCCTTGGCCAAAAGGATCATGTGGTAGAGCTCGGGCTTGTGGTCGCGGGCAAGCGTCTCGTCGGGGGTGAAGTAGACCTCGCAGCCAAAGATGGGCTTGATCACCAGCGGCGGCTTGAGCTCGTCGACATTGCCCTTCTCGTCCCACATGGCCATGTCCTTGACATACTGCTCATGCTCGCGCGGGTTCTTCTCGGGATCGGGCTCCACGAGCTCGTCGCGGCGGTCCTTCTCCAAGAAGGCCTTGTCGTGACTCCAGGTCTTGTACTCGGGCGTGTTGTGGTTCACCGCATCGCAGGCAAGCGCCAGATCGGGCACGCCGTACATGTAGCCGTGATCGGTGATGGCCACGGCCGGCTGACCCAGCTCGACAGCGCGATCGACCATATCTTTGATACGGGTCGCGCCGTCGAGCATCGAGAAGACGGTATGGTTGTGCAGGTGAACAAACGCCATATGATGTGCTCCGCTACGCTCGAAAGTTTCAACCGCATGATTCTAGCGCACCGCAAGGACAGCGCGTCCCCGCGTCGAAGACGGGCACCAAGCCACCATGAGCATGTCGGTACCCGTCTCGATGAGACGTCAACGTTACGTTAGAGCTCGTAGGATACGACCTGTGGCTCGCCGGGACGTAACGGATCGTCTTGTTCCACGCGCACGAACCTGAGCGCAACCGAATCATAGCCAGCACGGTGCAAAACGTCAGCATAGACGCGTGCCTGCAGACCGTGCTTGACCGCAAGCTCCTCGAGCGTCTCGTCCGGTGTACCGCCCGTCTTGTAGTCGATGACCAGTGCGCGGGAGGGGTCGTCGGGGTCGACGCCGAGCGCATCGATCGCACCCTCGGCATAGGATCCGAAGCGCGCGATGTCTTCGTCGGGGCAGCCGAACGAGAAGAACGGCACCTCGGCAAGCACGCGCGGCCAGCGCAGCAGCTCGGCGCGAACAGCCGATCCGCCCCAGCGTTGCAGCGCAGCCTCAAGGCGATCACGCTGCGAAGCCTCGAGTCCCCACGTGCGTGCAAGCGCCTGCAGACGCTCGGGCGCAACGGTGTCGGACCCGGTCTCGATCATCCATTGCGCCGCCGCATGAAACGCCGAGCCCAAAGCAAGGGGATCCCCTGCGGCAAGCTTCGCCGTGCCGGCAAGATCATCTTCGCCCGAAGCCGCAGTTGCGCCGCGGTCCTCTCCTTCCGCGTGTAGCGTGGCAGCGATGGAAGAGTAACTGTACGAGTCTCGCTCGGGCGTCGGCGCCGGCGCATAGCTGCATGCCACCTCTTGCGGGTAAACGAGCGTCACCTCGCGCTCCTCCGTAAACGAATCGTCCCGAGCGGCCGCAGCATCAAGCGCCGGGTAGTCCTCGGCCAAAAACTTGATGTGCGGCCCTTTGACGCTTTTCGAGGGATACTCGAAGTCCGACAGAAACGTGATGCTGTAGTCGCCCTCGTGGGCATCGTCAAAATCGAGCATGTCGACACCCAGGTCGGGAAACCCGGGCACCTCGTCACTCTCGGGCAGGATGCGCATCAGAACATCGCCCATAAGCGACGAGGCGTGCCCCGGCTCGAGCTCGGTCGCAAACTGGGCACCCATAGCCAAGATCACGACCTCTCGCGCGCGGGTGATCGCCACATAGAGCAGACGGGCGAGCTCATCAAACTCAAGGCCGCGACCCACCTCCTTCATATAGGCGTAGGCCTCGGCGGCACGCTGCGGCAACGACCCCTCGAGCATCTCTTCATCAAGCGAAGCCTTGCCGAAAGCCAGATAGATATCGTTGTCCACGTCTTGTTCGCAGCGGTTGGGATAAGCCGTCCAATACGCACGGCCATCCCGCTCAAACGTCTGGAACCGGTCCTTCGCGGCGTTGATGCGATCGCACTCGGCAATCGCCACCACGGGAAACTCCAGGCCCTTCGAGGCATGGATCGTCATGATGCGCACGGCATCCTCGCCGGCGCCGTTGAGCGCCGCCGGTGACTCCTTGATGGCATCGATATGGTGCGCAAACGCATCGGCAACCAGACGCGGAGCATAGGCATGGCCCGCGCTCTCGGCATCCACGATATCGAGAGCCTTCAAGACGTTAGCGGCCATGGCGTGCTCGCGGGCGCCGCCGCGTTGCAACCTCAGCATCCAACCGGACTCGTCGATCACATCGCAAACGATCTGGTAGACCGGATCGCGACCCACGCGCCCCAGGGCCTTCGAGAGAATCTCGCGCGCCCGCGCAAGCAGCGGCAGGGCACCGAACTTTTCCATGATCTCGCCGTCAAGCAGCGTATCGGCCGTCAGCGAACGGGAGTCGACGATGCCGGCAACCGGCTCGACATGCGTTGTAAGCGCCAAGAGTTCCTGGGCGCCCAGTTCGAACATCGGCGACAGCAAGAGCGGGAGCGTACCCTTCTCGCCATCGTTGGGGTTTGCCAAGAACGCCAGCAGCGAGCGGACGATATCGACCTCCGGAGCGCCACGGAACACCGATGTGCCGCCCGCGATCACACAGGGAATCCCGCGGCTGCGCAGGGCATCGGCGTAAACGTTGGCCTTAGAGAGCGCCTTCATGAGGATGACCATCTGTCCCGGCCTGAAGCCCTCCGTGAGCCTCAGGGCATCGAATCTCTCGGCGATGCGGGCCGCCTTCTCGCGTGCCCGGGCATCGGCGTCACCGCCCGCCACCAGAATCGCCTGGCGACGCGAGGTCAGATCGGGACGCTTAAGCGCGACGGCGTTCTTACGGTCTTTCTCACCGCAGGTCTCAAGATGCAGAAAGTCACGGCCCAGGCGGTTGTCGGCACCCCAAAAAATGCGGTCGGCGAACTCAAGAATGTCCGCGTGGCTGCGAAAATTAGTGTCCAGGCTCGCCAAGACGCCTGCTTTTGCATGCGCGACCTCCGCGCGCTTGGTGCGAAACACCGACACGTCCGCGCCGCGGAAACGATAGATCGACTGCTGGGCATCGCCCACCGTGCACAGCTCGCGCGCATCGGGACTGCACAGCAGACTCACAAGCTCCACCTGCTGCTGGGCGGTATCCTGGAACTCATCGACCATGACCATCTTGAAACGACCGGCAAACTCACGGCGCACGAGCGGATCGCCCTTGAGCGCATCGTAGGCGCGGATGAGCAGGTCGTCGTTGTCGAGCGAAGACCGCTCGCCCTTGAGGCGATCGTACTCGGCCTGCACCTCGCGCGCGAGCTCCATAAGCTCGTCGAGCGCGTCCTTGCGTGCGGCAAGATAGGCATTGGCGAAGAAGAAGGGCCGTGCGGCACGAACGGCGGCAACGTACTCGCGCTCGGATGCATGGTCATCGTTTTTGGTGGCGCGGGGCAGCGTAAGGTCGCTCGTGGCCGCAAAGCAGGCGCGCACGGCATCAAGACCGCGATCCGAGGCGAAAAACGCCTCGAGCGCCGCGATGCAATCGCAGGCGGCATCGCAATTCTTCCACGACGGCGTATCGGCGATGGCACGATACGCCTCGTACAGATCTTGCGGAGATGCCTTGGGGGGCACCTGCTCAAACGCATCGAGCCCGCCCACCATGGCGGCCGTCTTGCTCAACATGGCCGTAAGAATATCGAGCAAGCTCGCAAGATCATGCGTTGCACCCGCGCCCTCGATCTCAAAGGCCTCGAGCAGGGCGTCGTAGGCACCCGTTCCTGTCGCGTCGTCGGCGGCCACCCGACGCAACACGTGCTCGACCGCCAGGCGCTTAAGGTCGTCGGCATAGCCTTCCAGCTCAAAGGCGGGGTCGATACCAAGATCGAGGGCATGGGCGCGGATGATGCGCGAGCACATGCCGTGGATTGTCGAAATCCAGGCTCCGTCGACCTTGGCCGCCTCCTCGGAAAGCCCCTCCTCGATCAGCATCTTGCGGATGCGCTCTTTGAGCTCGGTTGCCGCCTTATCGGTAAACGTGATGGCGAGCACCTGGTCGATGCTGTCCAAAAACGGCTCGGGAACGTCCGGGTCGGCCCACTGCTCGCGCGGCTTTGAACCGGGCAGCATGGCATAGCGAATGCGCTGGGTAAGGGTAAAGGTCTTGCCCGAACCGGCACCCGCTGCCACAAACAGCGGGCCCTCCAGCGTATGGACGATCGTGGCCTGGTTTGCCGAAAGGTTGATATCGCTCACGAGCGCCTCTTCTCACACATGGTTACCGGACAAAACGAGCACGAATCCCTATGGGGCGCCGGTGCGATCCCGCCTTCGGCGCATCGCGACAGCTCGGCCGCGATGGATTGCTCGACAAGGTCGAGCAGTTCCTCGAACTCAAGCGACCCTTCCTTTTTGTTCTTGCCACGTCCCTTGGGAGGACCGGGAAACACGCACGGGCGATCGTTGGGAATGCCCTCGGACTCCCAAAGCGACGCGGAGACGGCGCCCGAGATCCCTGCCCTGCGCGTGCCAAAGTACACAGCGCCCTGTGCTTGGTGCGGACGGCCCTCGCGCTGTCCCAAACGTTCGAGCGCCGTGGCATAAATGAGCGTCTGGACGTGCGGCGAGCGGTCTTCATCAAGGCCGGGAAGCCATCCCGGTTCGAGCTCCTCGCCACCTTCCAGATCGCGCGTAGGATCCTCGCCCTTGAAATACGAGGCCACACTGCGGTTCTTGTAGTCGATCACCACAAAGCGCTCGCCCGAGCCCGCATCGGGCGCCACGTCCACGCGGTCGATGCGCCCGCCCAAAGGGTAGCCCGCATAGCTCACGTTCTCGCGATCGAAGGCATATTCGAACAGCGCCGGCTCGTAGATGGCAAGCAGGGTACTCTCGTAGCGAACCACCTTGCGCAGCTGCGTGAGAATAGCATCGATCGCATAGCTCTCCAGCTGATCGAGCGCCACCAGCGGGGCCGAGATCTTGCGTGCATCTTTGTTCTCAGCACGTCGTCCGTACAGATAGCGTCCGCGGGCGTGCTCCTCGCGGGTCTCGGCAAAGGCGGCGTCCATCTCATCCATGCAGGCATCGAGGTTGTCGGGCGTCACGCGCTTGAGACTGCAATCGATCAGGCGCTCGTGGAATCGCTGCATCACATCATGGACGAAATTGCCCATCTCGACCGGGCTGAACGCGCAATCGAACTTGCGCGTGGGAACGCGGTTGCTCGTGAACCACCTGAAAGGACAGGCAAGATAGTTTTCGATCGACGAGGCCGAAAGCGTGCGCGGGACCGCGTTGCCGCCCACGCTGCGCTGCGGCAGCATGACAAGCGATCGCACCTCGGGCAAAAGCTCCGCACGGCCGAGCGCCGCCACCGCCTGTTCGCACAAGCCCTCGCCACTCGTCGCATCCATATTCGCAAAGAGCGCGCCCTCGCCCGGAACCGACAGGGCATCCATCGCCTTGCCGACACGCTTTGCACGCATCGAGAGCTCGCCGAAGGCGGGGATGGCAAAGAGCTCCTCCCCCTGGCGATCGCGTGCAATGCGGCACAAGACGGCACGTGAGCCAGCCGACTCGAGCGCACGAGAGAACTGGGCGAGCTGACGCTCCCCCGCAGGTATGGCAAGGGTCGCGCAGCCCAGCTTTTGCGCCAAAATGCTCGCCACCGTATCGCGCTCCTTGGCCTGGTATTCGGCAACACCCATGTCGGCCAAGAGGACGCCGTCGTAGCTAGCATGCGAGCGGCGCGAAAGCTCGTCGACCGTAGCGAAGATCACCGCTGGGGCCCCGGTTTCGGCAGCATCGGCAACATCCTGGCGCACCGGCGTGCAAGCAATCGAAATGTGAACCGAAAGCCCACGCAAGGGCTCAAGCACGCGTGACTCGTCGACGCCCAGGCTACGAGCCACTCCAAGCAGCTCGTCCGCCCGCTCCAGAGCGGCGAGCTCGGCCATCTGCGCACTCAGGCCGCAGGCACCGAATGCGGCAGCGGGAGCCGCCTGGGCCGCCGCGTGCATCAGGCGAAGCGCTCGCGAATAGCGCTCCTGCTGCAACGCCTCAACCACGTCCATGGCCACGACGGGCCGTGCCGCGCGTCTCTGGGCTTCGGCACACGCCGTCTCGGCATTGAGCTCGCGACTTTGGATACTGTTGAGCTGCGACAGCACGTCCGCAACCGTCAGGCGGCGATTACGGCGCAGCATCGTATCGAAAGCCATGACCGTCTGGCGACGCGCCGGGCCGACACCCGACAGCGGCGAGCGAATCCACTCCACCAGCTCGGGCGCCGGCCACCAAGAGCTGGCCTGCTCGCGATTCATGCGATCGAGAAGATCGACCAGCATGAACAGCATCTGGCCCGAGCGCGTCCGGGCAAACGGCACGCTGCCGGCAAAGCGGCAAGACATGCCCTTCGCGGCAAGGCGAGGGGCCATGCGCAGAAAATCCCGGTATGGATCGGGCGTAGCGCAGGCAAGCATGGCGCCAGAAGCAGCCATCTGAGACAAAATCTGGGTGCAGGCCGCCTCACGAGCCCCCGGACCCGCGAGCTCGACCGCGGCGGTGGCAGGGAGCTCCGGGGCGGCTGTGGGAAAATCATCGACAGATGCGCCCAGAGGCATCGTTAGCAGATCGGCCAGCGATTCCTGGTCGCGTCCTTCCAGAACAACAACCTCGCCGACACGTGCGATACATGCGAAAAGGTCGAGCACATCGACCTCCATCGAGGAAAAGCCCCGCACCGCGACGGCCGAAGCGCAGACGGGCACGTTGTCATCAAGGGCGCGAACCAGCTGTCCGCGCGCCGCGCACGCCTCGATGAGCCCCTGCGCACGCAGGCGATCGGCATAGCGAACCAGCAGCCCCAGGGTACGCCGCTCGGCAGCAGAAAACGCAACATCCGGGTACGCTCCCCCGGCTGCATCCAAACAGCGCGGCAGCATCGCAGCGGCCATCTTGACAAGCATGTCCGCCGTGCCGGGGTTGTCGGCAAAGGGGGCCACACCGCCCGGGTCCTGAGCAGCCTCGCCCAGCACACCCGACATCAGCAGCTTGCGTTCGGTCGAGGACGCGATGGCGCGACCGTCGCCCAGAAGGCCCCACAGCGACGCCGTCCACGATGCAACCGTCTCCACGTCGACACCCAGTCCGAGCCCCGCCTTTGCCAGGTCGCGACGGCACACGGCACGCTCATCGAACGTGGGCACCAGAAGCACCGCACGTCCGTTGCGGTCGCACAGCTCGCGCAGAATAGCGATCTCGGCGGGCGACAAATTGCAGCCAGCCCCCGTCGTATAGATTCGAACAGGCATGGTCCTCCACTCAACCGTACGTGCTCTAGCATCGATGTTGACTATGCTAACCGCCCGCGCGGACAGATGCGCACCGCGCCAACAGATTTGATCCCTAAGTGCCAGGGGGAATCGGATCATTGATCCAGAACGCGCTCCCGATGATCCGTTTTCCCCTGGCACTTAGGGATCAAAAAACCGCCCTCAAAGGAGCGGTTTTGCACAGTTAATTTTCACGGCCGGTCTATTCGCCGTCCTCGAGCTTGATAAGAATCTTGCGGTATCCACCATATTCGCCGTTGAGTGCCTTGGACACGCGACTCACCGTGGTCGACGAGGCACCGGTACGCGCCTGCACTTCCACATAGGGCTCGCCCTCATCCAAGTAGCGGGCAACCTGCAAGCGCTGGGAAAGATCGCAGATCTCGCGCGGCGTGCAGATGTCGGTCAGAAACGCCTGGATCTCGGACTCATCGCCCAAAAGGCTAAAAGCATGCACGAGCTGCTTGACATCAGCGCGATCGAACATGTTCTCGATATTCATCCAATACCACCAAAATCGCCCGTAGGCCTCGGGTTTGATACTTTCAAGCGGGATGTATGCGCCCGTTCTATGCACACCGATGCATGGCAGGCGATAACGAGAGAAGTGTAGCACACCACCACGCTAAAGCGTAACGCTCCTCCGCCAACGGCAATTATTCACAAGTGTGTGCAACAATGGCGCTCAGCCGGAACGCCAACCGAGCGCTCCGTCCGCACAGATCAACTCGCTCGCGCCCCCGGAGGTTCCATGCGCTTTATCGTCAACTGGCTCACCACGTCGCTCGCCATTGCCATCGCCACCTTTATCGTGCCGGGAATGGCACCCTTCGGCTCCGTCGAGGCTTGGGCGTGCTTTGCCTTCGTAGGGCTGTTCCTATCGATCGTGGACTCGCTTATCAAGCCGTTTCTGAGCGCCATCTCGCTGCCGCTCACCGTGATCACGCTCGGCATGTTCCAGCTTGTCCTCAACAGCTTCCTGCTCGAGCTCGCCAGCTATCTGTCGCTTAACATCTTGGGTGCCGGTATCTCCATCGCGGGTTTTTGGTCGGCGTTCTTTGGCGGCATCATCGTCTCGATCGCTCGCACGGTTCTCGATAGCGTGCTGCGCGACTAGCTCGCACAGGAGCCCAATCAAGGCCGCCGCTCAACGTGACGGCCGTTCTCACTGTTCTCGTAGGCCTTGGTTCTCGCTTAGATGACGTAATCGTATCCGTCGCTCGGCGCCACCAGGCTGTCGAGCGTCACGCCGTCCAGATAATCGTTGATGAGCTTATCGAGCCCCTTCCATACATCGAGCGTGGGGCACTCGTCGGCACGCGAGCAACCCTTGCAGTCGCCGTCAAGGCATGCAACGGGCGCGAGGCTGCCCTCGGTCAGGCGCAAGATCTCGCCTGCCGTGTACTGTTCGGGTGGCCGTGTGAGGATATACCCACCGCCCTTGCCGCGCATGCCGGACAGAAGGCCCGCACGCACCAGGATGGACAGGATATTCTCGAGGTATTTTTCCGAGATGCCCTGGCGCGCGGCGATCTCTTTGAGCGGGATGCGGCCCTGAGCCTGATGCTCGGCCAGATCGATCATGACCCTCAGGGCATAGCGTCCCTTGGTGGATATCAACATGTACGTAAACCTTTCCTGCGTTTAAACCCAATAATCATACCAGAGATATGGGTAAACACAGCTAGAGCATCTACCTGCACTTTTTCATAGAGTCGAAACAATTTCTAAAATCCTATAGACAAACTAGGGTTATCTGCGTACTATGCTTTCCAACAGTAATTCATATAAACCTATACGTTTTATGGGTTACTAGATAAGTATCTGCAACCGCTGCCAAGTCATCTGAACCCTGGAGGACACCATGAGCAAGGTTTACACATCTATCGACCAGCTGATCGGACACACCCCGCTGCTGGAGCTTACCCACTTTGAGGCCGACGAGGATCTCAAAGCTCGCGTGCTCGTCAAGCTTGAGTACTTCAACCCCGCCGGGTCGGTCAAGGACCGCGTCGCCAAGAACATGATCGACGAGGCCGAGAAGGCCGGCAAGCTCGTGCGTGGCGGCGACTACACCATCATCGAGCCCACGAGCGGCAACACCGGCGTCGGCATCGCATCGGTTGCGGCGGCTCGCGGCTACAAGGTGGTCATCACCATGCCCGAGACCATGTCCATCGAGCGCCGCAAGCTGATGCAGGCCTATGGCGCCGAGCTGGTGCTGACCGACGGTTCCAAGGGCATGAAGGGCGCCATCGCCAAGGCCGAGGAGCTGCAGAAGGAGATCCCCAACAGCATCATCGCCGGGCAGTTTGTCAATCCCGCCAACCCCGCCATCCACGAAGCGACGACCGGTCCCGAGATCTGGGAGGACACCGACGGCCAGGTCGACATCTTTGTCGCGGGCGTGGGCACCGGCGGCACCGTGACCGGTGTGGGCAAGTACCTCAAGTCCCAGAACCCGGACGTGCGCGTCGTCGCCGTCGAGCCCGCCACCTCCCCCGTGCTTTCAAAGGGACAGGCCGGCCCGCATAAGATCCAGGGCATCGGCGCCGGCTTTGTGCCCGACGTGCTCGATACCAAGGTCTACGACGAGATCATCCCCGTCGAGAACGAGGATGCCTTTGCCACCGGCCGCGCCGTGGGCCACAAGGAGGGCGTGCTCGTGGGTATCTCGTCCGGCGCCGCCGTGTGGGCCGCTATCGAGCTCGCCAAGCGCCCCGAGAACGAGGGCAAGACTATCGTGGCGTTGCTGGCCGACACCGGCGAGCGTTACCTCTCGACCGCCCTCTTCGCCGACTAGCATCGCCCCTGCAATTGGGGACGTAGCAAAATTGCAGGCTGGGCCTCGCTTCCCCTCTCGAAGCCCCTTGCAGGTCGCGCACAGGCGATTTTCGCGCGACCGAAACGCTACAATCGTGATCCGAGGCGCGATCCCGCGGGACCGCGCCTCATTTATTGCATATCAATCCGTCGGATACTCGAGGCATCTCGCTGAGTTTTATTGGAACCGGAGGCAACAATGTCCAAGAAGCGCGTGCTCGTCGCCATGAGCGGCGGCGTCGACTCAAGCGTTACCGCCTATCTGCTCAAAGCGCAGGGCTACGATTGTATCGGTGCCACCATGCGCCTTACCAACCCCGCCCCGGCCCACCCCGGCGAGCCCAACAAAGTGGATCGCGATATCGCAGACGCAAAGGCTGTGGCAGCCAAAATCGGCATCCCGCACGAAGTGCTCGATTTCCAGACACGCTTTGACCGCGAGGTCGTCGAGCGATTCGTGAGCGCCTACGAGGCCGGCGTTACCCCCAATCCCTGTATCATCTGCAACCGACATATCAAGTTTGGAGCACTGCTCGATGCGGCCCGCGAACTGGGCTGCGATTACATCGCAACGGGCCACTACGCCAAAACCGACCAGGCAGCGGACGGCACTTGGCAGCTTCATCGCGGCGAGGACCCCAAAAAAGATCAGAGCTATTTTCTGTACTCGCTAACCCAGGAGCGCCTGGCGCACACGATCTTTCCCCTCTCGGGCATGGACAAAGAGCGCGACGTGCGCCGCATCGCCGCGGAGCAAGGTTTTGTCAACGCCAAGAAGGCCGAGAGCGAGGACATCTGCTTTGTCCCCGACGGCGACTATGCCGGCTTTATCGAGCGCCATCGCGGCTGTCCGCTCGCGGGCGGCGATATCGTGTGGCGTGACGGATCGGTGGTCGGTCACCACAACGGAGCCCTGCGCTACACCATAGGCCAGCGCAAAGGGCTGGGCGTCGCCATGGCGCACCCCGTCTATGTGACAGGCATCGACACCGCGTCTAATACCGTCCACCTGGGTGAAGCAGAGGACCTGACCGCACGCGCCCTCACAGCAGACGAATGGACTTGGAGTGCTCCGGCAGACCGCATGGAAGACGAACTTGCCGCCGGCCCCATGCATATCGCGGCAAAGTACCGCTATCACCAAAAAGACCAGGCAGCGACCCTTGAGCGTCAAGCTGACGGCCAGATGCTTTTGACCTTCGATGAGCCGCAGCGCGCCATCGCACCCGGGCAAGCCGTTGTCATCTACCGCGGCGACATCGTCCTGGGCGGCGGCACCGTCACCGCCGCCCTTGCATGAGCTTATTAGGACGGGGTCGAGAATCGCATCTCACCCGAACCGGCCGAACGGATGCGAAAACTGACCCCGTCCTAAATAGAGGCATTAGCGCTGGACGTAGGCGCGCAGCAGCTCATAGGTATTGCGCACACCATCGATGTGGCTGCGCTCGTAGTTGTGGCTGGCATAGACACCGGGGCCGATCAGGCCGTGGCGAATGTCGTAGCCCGCGCGGAGCGTCGCCTCGACGTCAGAGCCGTAGTGCGGATACACATCGATCGCATAGCCGAGCTCGAGCTCGCGGGCGATATTCGACAGCTCGGTCACCAATTCGTAGTTGTACGGACCGCCCGAATCCTTGGCGCAGATCGACACCATACGCTCGGTGCAGCCCAGATCGTCGCCCACACAACCCATGTCAACGCTGATCATCTCGCGCGTATCCGCCGGCACGAAGGCGCCGCCGTGGCCGACCTCCTCGTACACGGTAAAGAGCAGCGACACTTTGCGGGCGAGTTGGATCTCACCGGCAGCAACAGCTCGCGCGAGACTCAGCAGAATCGCAGCGGAGAGCTTGTCGTCCAGAAAACGGCTCTTGATGTACCCGCTCTCGGTCACCGTGGTGCGCGGATCCATAGCGATGATGTCGCCCGTCTGCACGCCGAGCGCAAGCACGTCCTCGCGGCTGTCGACGTTCTCGTCGAGCAGAATCTCCATGTTCTTCTCGACCGTCTCGACCGGCTCGTCGGCCACATGAGATGACGGCTCGGTATTGAGCACGACGCCGGTGTAGACGCGCCCGTCGCGCGTATGCACGGTGCAGTTCTCGCCGTCCGCCGTGGACCACTGATGCCCACCGAGCGTGGTGGGGCGCAGGCGACCGTTATCATTGATGGCGCGAACCATGGCACCGAGCGTATCCACGTGGCTGGCAAGCACCAATGCCTCGCCCTCGCCGCCAAGCTCAACGAGCACATTGCCCTTGTTGGAACGCTCCGGCGCAAAGCCGAGCCCAGAGAGCGCCTCCATCACATAATCGGTCGCCGCACGGGTATAACCCGTAGGCGAGGCAATCGATGTCAGCGCCTTAAGCTGATCGGTGATAAAGGAGAGTGTCCCCTCCAACGAAGCATCCACATCAGAAGCCATAGATATCCTTTCAAAATCGAAAAAAGCCCCAGCAACCATACCACCTCACCCAACCTTTTATCGAGCGAGACGGATGCCAAGAGCGATCAAGCAGTCCACCCACCCCGCTCGACAACGTGCCGACGGGCCCTCGCCCGTGAGCCCCGGAATCCTTCCGCAGGACGGAGAAGGCCCCGCCGCGCAAAGCGCGCAGCGGGGCCTTCTACATGTCCAAGGACGATTCCGGGGCTCACGGGCGAGGGCCCGCCGACCCGATCGATTAGGCAGCCGGGCAGATCTTCTTGAAGAGCTCGATGACATCCTCGAGCGAAGCGTCGCGCGGGTTGCCCGGGAAGCAGGCGTCAGCCATGGCGTCCTTAGCCAGGACCTCGATCTCGTCAGCCTTCATGGCCTCGCAGACATGCGGGATCTGCACGTCGGCGGAGAGCTGCTTGACGGCGGCGATGGCGGCATCGGCGGCCTCGTCGGTGCTCATGCCCGTGGTGTCGACACCCATGGCCTCGGCGACCTTGGCCAGGCGCTCGGCGCAGACCGGCTTGTTGAACTCCATGGCGATCGGCAGCAGCATGGCGCAAGCAACGCCGTGCGGCGTGTCGTAGTGAGCGGACAGGGTGTGAGCCATGGCATGGTCGATGCCCAGGCCGACGTTGGAGAAGCCCATGCCGGCGACGTACTGGCCGAGCGCCATGCCCTCGCGGCCGCTACCCGGCTTGCCGGACTTGGCCTCGGCGACGGAATCGCGCAGGTTCTCGCTGATCAGCTTGATGGCCTCATAGTGGAACATGTCGGAGAGCTCCCAAGCACCCTTGGTGGTGTAGCCCTCGATGGCGTGGGTCAGCGCGTCCATGCCGGTGGCGGCGGTCAGGCCGGCGGGCATGGAGGCCATCATGTCGGGGTCGACGACAGCGACCTCGGGAGCGTCGTTGGTGTCAACGCACACGAACTTGCGGACCTTCTCGGGGTCGGTGATGACGTAGTTGATGGTCACCTCGGCGGCGGTACCGGCGGTCGTCGGCACGGCGATGGTAAACACGGCGTGGTTCTTGGTGGGAGCGACGCCCTCGAGCGAACGCACATCGGCGAACTCGGGGTTGTTGATGATGATGCCGATAGCCTTGGCGGTATCCATGGAGGAGCCACCGCCGATGGTCACGATAGCGTCAGCCTCGGCGGCCTTGAAGGCCTCGACGCCGTCCTTGACGTTCTGGATGGTGGGGTTGGGCTTGATCTCGGAGTAGAGGCTCCAGGCGATGCCGGCAGCGTCGAGCTCATCGGTCACCTTGGCGGTCACACCGAACTTGACCAGGTCGGGGTCGGAGCAGACGAAGATCTTCTTGTAGCCGCGGCGCTGAAGCTCGCCCGGGATCTCCTTGATGGCGCCCTGACCATGGTAGCTGATGGTGTTGAGGACAAAACGATTAGCCATTGATAGCCTCCTGTCGTGCACGGGGCACCCATTACGCCCCGCTTTTCTGACACCCATCGTACCCCTTTTGGAGCGTATGGAACTTCAGAACGCTAATTTTTTTGAAACGCTTCAGCCATAAACGCAACAAAAAACCGCGCCCCTCTCAGGACGCGGATCGAAGAACCACCCTGACAAACGCCCTAGTTTTTGAAGCTCGCATCCTGCCAGTCGGCAGTAACGCGGGCCCACTTCCTACGCAGTGCGCGCTCGCGGTCGACAAACATCACGGCGAAGGCGCAGAACAGCAAAAGACTCGCCACGGCGATAGCGTGAAGTCCCAGCCGGTCGATGCACCAGTTGCCCAGCACCGCACCGAAGACAAACGTAAAAATCACGCCAAAGTAGAGCAGACCGTTCTCAAGAAAGCCGCGCTTGTGGGTGATGATGTAGTCGTCGACGTTCTGCAGGGCGTTTCGCAAATTGCCGATACACATGGTGGTGGCGATGCCGTGGCCGTGGATCTTGCGGAAGCTCTCGACCTGCATACCGCAGGCAAACGACGTAAGGCAGTTTGCCAAGAGGTTGACATCGGCGCCCAGAAAGCTCACGAACAGCAGGATCAGCGCCTCGAAAAACACCGTCACCTGCCGCCAATGTATCAGGCTGCCGAAGCGCTCATGGACAAGGTCGGCAAGCATGATGCCCAAGGCAAACGACACCACGGGAAAGAAGTACCGCCCGGCCATGGCCCAATTGCCCTCGGACAGGTTGACGCCCACCAGCAGGATATTGCCGGTCTGCGCGTTGGCGAACACGCCGTCGCGACCCACATAGGAATACACGTCCATAAACCCGCCGGCGAGCGCCAGGATAGCACCCAGCTCGATCGACTCGGATATCTGCTTGGCACGCTGCATGGCCGTGCTCCCTCTCGTCAACGCCCTCTCTCGCGCAATCGCACGTGCGCATTGTACAACGGACGGCCTAAAGGGGACGTTAAACGATGATTCGAGCCATCGCCGCTTAACACTCGGACGGCGAGGCGCGTTGTGGGACAATGCTGGGGCAGAATACGAAGGCCGGAGGACACATTGGCACAGCAGCACGGGCAGCAGAACAAAACGGGCAAGCAACAACGCGCCAAGTCGCATGGCGGCAAGGGCGGCGGCGAGGCCCGTACCTATGCGCAAAACACGGTCCGTGCGCGCCCCTGGCGACCGGGCCGCGAAATGTTCCTGCCCGTGAGCCGTGCCGATATGGATGCCCGCGGCTGGGAACAGTGCGACTTTGTCTACATCTGCGGAGATGCCTACGTGGATCATCCCAGTTTTGGCATGGCCATCATCAGCCGCGTGCTCGACGCCCACGGCTATAAGGTGGGCATCATCTGCCAGCCCGACTGGACGGACCCGACAAGCATCGCCGTGCTCGGCGAGCCGCGCCTGGGCTTTTTGATCTCTGCCGGCAACATGGACTCCATGGTCAACCACTACTCGGTTACCAAGCACCGCCGCCACACCGACGCCTACACGCCCGGCGGCGCGGAGGGCCACCGCCCCAATCGCGCCGTCACCGTCTACGGCAACCTGGTCCGTCAGACCTTCAAGAACACGCCCGTCATCATCGGCGGCATCGAGGCGAGCCTGCGCCGTCTTGCGCACTACGACTACTGGCAGGACAAACTCAAGCGATCGGTGCTGCTCGATTCGGGCGCCGACCTGCTCATCTACGGCATGGGCGAGCATGCGATCGTCGAGATCGCCGATGCCTTGGACGCGGGCCTTCCCGTCGAGCAGATCACCTATGTCAACGGCACCGTCTATCGCACCGGTTCGCTCGACGAGGTCTACGATTACGATCTGCTGCCCGGCTGGAACGAACTTATGACCGACAAGCTCAACTACGCGCGCAGCTTTAACGTGCAGCAGCAGAACATGGACCCCATCACGGGGCATCGTCTGGTAGAGCCCTACCCCAACAGCGTGTACGTGGTACAAAACCCGCCGAGTGCAACGCTCACCACCGACGAGATGGACGAGGTTGCCGAGCTGCCCTATGCGCGCGATTGGCACCCCGACTACGACAAAATGGGCGGCGTGCCCGCCTTCTCGGAGATCAAGTTTTCCATCAGCTCCAACCGCGGCTGCTTTGGCGAATGCTCTTTTTGTGCCCTCACCTTTCACCAGGGACGCGTGCTTCAGATGCGCAGCCACGACTCGATCATGCGCGAGGCCGAGCTGCTGACGCAGGATCCCGAGTTCAAGGGCTATATCAACGATGTGGGCGGCCCCACGGCAAACTTCAGTCGCCCGGCCTGCGACAAACAGCTCAAGCACGGCGTGTGCAAGAACAAGCGCTGCCTGTGGCCGAGCGTGTGCAAGAACATGGTGGTGGACGAGAGCGGCTACACCAAGCTGCTGCGCGATCTGCGCCAGCTGCCGGGCGTCAAAAAGGTCTTTGTGCGCAGCGGCATCCGCTTCGACTACACCATGGCGGACGCCTCGGACGAGTTTTTGCGCGAGCTGCTGGAGCACCACGTATCGGGCCAGCTGCGCGTGGCGCCCGAACATGTGAGCGATGCCGTGCTGAGCGTGATGGGCAAGCCGAGCCGCGCCGTATACGATGCCTTCTGCCGCAAATTCGAGCGCCTCAACCGCGAATACGGCCTCAAGCAGTACGTGGTCCCCTACCTTATCTCGAGCCATCCCGGGTCGACCATGAAGGAGGCCGTGGAGCTGGCCGAGGCCGTGCGCGACATGGGCTATATGCCCGAGCAGGTGCAGGACTTCTACCCCACACCGTCCACGATGTCGACCTGCATGTACTACACCGGTGTCGATCCGCGCACGATGGAGCCCATCTACGTGGCGCACGATCCGCACGAGAAGGCCATGCAGCGCGCCTTGATCCAATACCGCAAGCCCGAAAACTACAAGCTGGTGCGCGAGGCGCTCGAAAAAGCCGGGCGACGCGACCTGATCGGCTATGACCGGCACTGTTTGATTCGACCGGTGCCGCCCCGTCCGGGCGACACGTCAAACACCGGCGGACGCGGCAGAAAGGGCGCCAAAAGTCCCAAGGGCTCAAAGGGCTACGGCGGCATGAACCGGGCCCAGAACACGGCCGGCCGCAACCGTGCCGCACAGGGACGCCAAGGCGCCAACCGTCACTAGCCCGCTTCTTCCGGGGTGCGACAGGCGCGATCGAGCTCCCGAAGCGCCCATGCGAGGACTGCAAACGCCATAGCAACGGTGATAGCCATGGCGAGGCCCGTGTCCACGAACCAAAGGAGGCCCATGAAATATGACCCGCCGTTGAAGGCGAAATGCAGAAGCATCGTGCAGCGGATCCTGCCGGTGATATAGAACACCCAGCCGATGACAAGCGCGGCCGCGAAAGCGTAACAGCCTTGCACGATATTCATGTGCAAAACGCCAAAGAGCAGGGCCTGCAGCACGATCGCCGCCGCGATGCCAGCCTTGCTCGGCGAGGCAGCGGGGACGATGGCGCCGTCCTCAGCGCGTATGCCGCGACGGCGCTTCCAAAGCGACCGACACTGCGGGTTGAATGCGCGAAGCGAGAACTCGAAGATCACGCCGCGCACCACGAGCTCCTCCGAGAGCGGCGCTCCGATGATCGTGGTGAGCACCGGCAGCAGGCCGACCTCGTCCATGCCCGATTCCTCAACCAGCTGGTCGTATTCGTGCGCGGCGGCGGGAAAGAATTGAAGCGCAACGTCGCAGAGATAACCGATCACGATCTGCAGCGCAATCCCGATCACGATAACGAGCAGGATGCGTTTCATGACATCACGGGTCCCGCCGCGAAGTGGGCAAGAACCCTGCCAACGGGCGGCAAACGACCGCGGAAAGAGATAGCCCCACCAGCACGCCGCCACCGCAAAGACAGCGACCTGCATGGCGGCCTGAAGCAACTGAATGTCGATATCGGAGACCGAAATGCCCGCGAAAGCGGTGTACACGCCGATAAGCGCGCCGGCCGCTACACTTGTGAGCTCGTAGACAAAGATCACGCCAAAAGCGGCCAACGTCCACTTGATGGCATTCGCCACCGTATCCCTCAAACTGCCCACGGTCACCTCCCAGAATCAACGCGCCGCATTGGAGTTGGCACCAACTTAGCACGCATGCCACGTCACTCTCCCGTTGAAGTGCGACTTTCCAACGCCCGTCAGTCCCCCCATCATCGTTGAAGTGCGAGTTTCCAAGAATTATCTCAACAAAACCGCAGGTCGCGTGTAGCAACATCCGTGGAAAGTCGAACTCGAACGTGAGGAGCGGCGTGGCGGTCATTGGAAAGTCGCACTTCAACGATAGAGGGGGCTGCGGCGAGCGAACGGGGATCGCACCAAAAAGGACGGACCCACGTGTTGTGGATCCGCCCCGAGGGCATGACTATGAGAGTGTCGAGCCGCTCGCTCGCAAACGAGCTGCTTACGAACGCATGCCGCCGCCGTCGCCGGGACGACGGGAGCTGCCGCCGCGCCCGCGCTGGCCGCCGCGGCTGTTGCCGTAGCTGCCGCGGTTATCGCGACCGCCGGCACGACCGCCACGGGAGCCGGCCTGGTTGCCGCCACGTCCGCCGCGGTAACCGCCACGGCGCTCCTCGCGGGTGTCGTCGTAGTTGCGCCAGTCGTCGCGACGATCGCGGCTGGCACGCGGGTCGCGACGATCGCGCGACTCGCCGGAGCGACCGGCACCGCTACGGCCACCGTTGCCGCGAGCGCCCTCGCGACGCTCGCCGCCACGACGCTCGTCACGGCCGTCGCGCTCATCGCGACCAGAACGGCGACGGTCGCCCGATCCGCGCTTGCCACCGCGCTCCTCGCCCTCGCCCTCAACACGACGACGCCCATCGCGGTCCTCATCGTCGCGACGACGGCGATGCGCCTCGCCCTGGAACTGCTTGGCGCGACGCTCGGCTCGATTGCCGCGCGGGGCCTGGGCCGCATCATCACCGGAGCGTTTGCCGGAAGCGTTCTCGGCCGCAACCTCGCGAGCTACGCTCTCCACGGCCTCGTCCACACGGTGCTGCACGCCCTCGCGCACACGGGTCTTGCCGCCGCGCTTGGGACGGGCCGGACGCTCGCCCTCGCGACGGTCATCACGTCCGCGATTGGAACGGCCCGCCACGTCGCCGTAGTCGTCGCCGTTGCGCTTGCCGTCGCGGCGCGCCTGCTCGAGCTTTTTCTTGGCCTTGCTCTTGCCACCACGCTTGCTCTTTTTCTTGGGTCGGTAATCGGCCGGCACGCGCTCGGGGTCGATTGCGGGCGGGTTCGGTCCCACATGCAGATCGCCAGCGTCGTAGATCTCGGCCGTCTTGTCCATGAGCTTCTCGATCTCATAGAACTCGTCCACGTCCTGCTCCGTCACAAACGTGATGGCCCAGCCCAGCTCGCCGGCACGGCCCGTGCGGCCGATACGATGGATGTAGTCGGTAGGCTCGGCCGGCACGTCAAAGTTGACCACGTAGCGCACGTCGCTGATGTCGATACCACGGGCCAGCACGTCGGTAGCGACCAGCACGTCGACCTTGCCGTCACGGAAATCGGCGAGCGCGTGCTCGCGCTGAGCCTGGCTGCGGTTGCCGTGAATGGCGGCAGCAGCGATGCCCTTGCGCTCCAGACGGCGGCAGCAGCTATCGGCACGATGCTTGGTGCGCATAAAGACGATGGTGCGCTCCGGCCCCTCCTTCTTGAGGAACTCGGGCAGCAGGTTGTTCTTGGCCTCGATCGAGACGGGGAACACAAACTGGTCGATGGTATCGGCGGTCGAGGTGGCCGGCGCGATCTCCACGCGAGCCGGATCGTGCACCAGATCGGTGATCTCGCCCACGGCCTGCTCGTCGAGCGTGGCCGAGAACAGCAGCGTCTGGCGCGTATCGGGGGTCTCGCGCACGATACGGCGGACAGCAGGCAAAAAGCCCATATCGAGCATGCGGTCGGCCTCGTCGAGCACGAGCACCTTGACCTCATCGAGATGGCAGGCACCCTGCTCGATCAGGTCGACCAGACGGCCCGGGGTGGCAACCAGGATGTCGCATCCGTAGGCAAGCGCCGCGGTCTGCGGACGATAGCTCACGCCACCCACCACGGTCACGGCCACATGACCCGTGACCTCGGCGATCGCACTGGCGCACTGATCGATCTGCTGCGCAAGCTCGCGCGTGGGGGTGATCACGAGCATGACAGGACCGCGCCCGTTGCCCTGCGGCTTCTTGCCGCCGCGCTTGCGGCCGCGGCTCTTCTTCTCCTTGACGGGCTTGGGCGGAGCGACATGCTCCAGGTTGTTCATGGTCGGCAGCAAGAAGGCGGCCGTCTTGCCGGTGCCGGTCTGGGCGGCGGCAAGCAGGTCGCGGCCCTCGAGCACCACGGGAATGGAGCCGGCCTGCACGGGCGTGGGCGCGGTGTAGCCCAGGCTCTTGACGGCCTTGAGCATCTCGTCAGAAAGGCCCAGTTCGTCGAAGGCGGGCAGCTGCTCAGTCGCAGCCTCGACGGCCTCGGCCGCACTCGCCTCGTCGGCAGCATCAAAGGCAGCCTGGGTCATGGTCTCTTGAACCTCATCACGAATCTCGTCGTCGGTGACGCCGGAAACAGAGTTATGCATATGTTGTTGTTCCTTATCTGCATGCCGCTCAACGGGCATGGCCCGCACCGACATGCTAAAAATCGTGCGCTGGTACATACAGAATTGATGCGCACAGAGAGGACGTTGCTCTACACGCTGGCGGATCGCGGTGGCAGCCGATCACGCGCCGTCCAGACGCAGCGGCCCCGCGATGGAGCAGATTCGCCGCGAGCTAGTATACCCGCACCTTGGACGCCCCCACGCAAACCACAGATGCAGAAGGAACAACAGGAACATACGCTCAAGCTACAGTATCTGTAAGCCGTCATCCAAATGAGCCTGGCCGAAGACAGCAGCACGGCGGTGCACATCAGACCACGGCGTTACAGATCTCCCCATTTACCAGAACGTAGGCTCCGTAATCGAAAAGGCCTCGTAACCCGCCTCGGTGTCCTCGTCGCAATAAACGTCCGTGATCTCCGCGCCTTCGAAATCGGCCGGATCGACATCGTAGTCCTCGCCATCATCGGTCATGATGTAAACGCCGCGGTACACAACGTCGTAGTCGCCATCTTCGTCAAGAGAATAGACGATCTCGTCCGCGTCCACCCAAACATCTTCGCCGTTCGGCAACGCGAGCTCGATATGCCCGACCTGCCAACCCTTTGAATTCTCGGTCTCGTTGATCTGAGCGTAGAATTCCATCTTCATAATCTGCCTCTTTCTCTCGACCCCCTACCGGGGAGCCGATTCCCAGCATAGTCGGGACGAAGTGACGCCCGTTGCGCAACATTGCCCCAAAGCACATCGACCGGCCCGAGGGGCGTTACCCTCTGGATGGCATGAGGGGGCAGCGCCCCTCGGGCCGGTCGAGTCTGGCAAGTACGGGAATCTTCCATAGGCCGGTCAAACTGGCAAGTGTAAGGATCTCCCGTGGACCGGTCGAAACCGGCTCGCACGACAACCTCGCACGAACCGTCCCCTACTCGGATTTAGTCGGAGTCTGCTCCTGAGGAATCTCGAACGTGCTACGGAAGGTCTGAGCCCACGTACCGGTGATAGCGCCGTCGCCATCCTTGTTGGTCATCTTGCCCGTCACACCCACGACGATATCGTGCTTGGATGCGTCTTCGTACTCATCGGGCCCCTTAGCCATAATGCTCACGGCAAAAGTGTCTTTCTTGCCATCGGCCTCGGAATCCTTCTCAATGTAGGTCTTGGCGACGATACGTCGGCTGCCGTCATCCATAACCAGGGGAACGATTGGAGCCTGGCCCGAGACATCGGTGCTCACTTGTGCGGTAAGGTTCGAAATGTGCGACTCAATCAGCTGCGTCCACTTGAAGTTAAACGCCAGCTTGCCGTCATCGGCCGAAGTGATCGCAAAGTTCTCGACCAGTGCCTTACGGCCCCTATCCGACGTATCCGTGTACTTGTCACTCACCAGGTTCTCGTAGCTCACCGTGGGAGCCTTATCGCCGTCAAGAGCCCACTTGGTACCGTCAAACTTATAGGTATACTCAACGTCGCCGTCGACCGTCTCAAACCACAGCGGCTCATAGTCGGCCTTGACGGTCGAAGTCTGATTCTTCTTATCAAACGTAACATCGCCCTTGGTCCACAGGCCGCTCGGATCCTTTTCGATGGGTGCAATCGCTTTGGTGGTCGAGGAGTCAACCTTCCAACTCGGCGTATACTTTTTACCTTTCTTGGTATAGGTGCCGGTCAGCTTGGCCTTCGTCTCAAAGGCATTGTTGCGCGTGACGGCCGTGGCCTTGACGGTGACGTTGCCCTCGGCGTCCTTCTTTTGCGAGGTCACATCAACAGATTTGACGGAGTAGCTGCCGCCGTCGACAAACTTGCTCTCGGGGACAAAGCCGCTCGAAAGCTGGTTGACCGCGGTAAGGTCGGTCTTGACCTGTTTTTCCTTGATGATCATACCCTTTTGGGACGAAGCTTTCGCAGAGCTCTTCTCAACCGACTCGTCCGGCTCGGAAGAATCGCCAGACCCGCCACGCGAAAGCACGAACGTCCCGATAGCGCCCACGGCCACGACCGCAGCGGCGGCACCGGCGATAAGGGCACCGCGGCGAGACTTGACCTTACCGCCAGATGCCCCACCGGCAGAATCGGCAGCGCCATCCGATGTATCGACCGGACCGGAGGCCTTGGGCATGGCGACGGTCTGGTCCGCGGGTGCGGCGACCGGCTCCGTGGGCATGATCTCGAAGGGATCCTCTGGCAGAACCGTCGTCTCTTCGGCGTCGACCCCCTTATCAAGCACTTCGGTCTCGATGGTTTCCACATCATCGGTAGCCGTGTCGTCATCTCCATTGTGCGTCTCAGTCTCGCCAGCATCCTTCGAGACCTCAGCAACCGCGTTGTCCTCGACCACATCGAGTTCGACTTCTTCAGCCTCCGCCTGGAGCTGCTCGTCAACATCCTCGACGCGTGCGCCGCATGCGGTGCAGAATTTTGCACCCGGGTTGAGTTCTTTTCCACACTGTTTGCATTTCATGATTAGCTCTCCCAAGAAAAGACCCAGTTGCCGTCGGTGTCGATCCATCCCATGCGCATCGCGTTCGGGTTGCCGGCGCTCGTGGGCAAATCTGCCCACACAAACACGCGCCCGTTCGCATCAAACGTGTTGGAAAGACCGCCCGCAGAACCGTCAGGCTGCCTAAAGCGCGGAGCGATCTTCCACTCACCGCTTTTATCGATAAAGCCGTAGCAGCTACTTGCCGGGTCCTCAACCATCGCCAGCCCTTGTCCAAAGCTGTATGCATCACTAAACTGCGGCGCGATCGCCCAGGCACCGGTGTTGTCGATATAGCCCCACGAGTGCGTGACGGGATCTTGGGCTGCGCACAGGTCCTCGTTGAAGATCCGCTCGTCCTGATACGTGCCGATCTCAACGTTCTGCGCATTAAAGCTAAGGTCTGTCAGCACATTGCCCTGTGCATCATACATGCGATGCCCATAGAACAAGCGATCCTGATGGAACGACTTGAAAATCGCCCGTGTGTCCTGATATCCGTCGTAAAGTCCGTCGGCTTCTTTTTGCGTCTGCTCGCTGAATTCGAAGATCGTGTTGCCCGAGGTGTCGATATACTTGTTGTCATCGATACATTTGCCCTCATTGAAGACGAGCGGCGCCTCGTACTGATACGGTGCAGTGGTGTCTTTAGCCGAGTTAAGGGTCCATGCACCCTTGGTGTCGATGATTCCCCAGCCATCACCGCTATAAAGACTTGCATAGCCTTCAAAGAACGGCGTGACCGTCTTGCAATCGAGCTTGCCGAAGGCATCTTTGCCGTCAGGCGTGATGAAGTGGTAGTCCTTGTTCTGATCTTGAACGATAGCATACCCGTTGATGAAGCACGTGGCATACAGATACTGCGGCTCGATCGCCCACTTGCCCTTGCGGTCGATATAGCCCCAGATATCATCGTCGGTCGAGTTGGCACGCACTTTTGCCGCAGGGAACAGGTCGCCTTCGAAGACGCCCCCGCGCCAGTCCAGATTGTCGTTGATCTGGTTATCGCGCAGGCTGGACTGCCCGTTGACGTTCGGAACGGCATGGTTAGCGTTTCCGGGAGTTCCTGCAAGATTGCCGAACGCCGGTTTGATCACCCAGGCGCCATCGACATCGACAAAGCCCCAGTTGGAATCTGAGCCAGACTTTGCGGCGTACAGAACGGTCTTGGAACCAGAATCCTCTCCGGCTACCTCGGCAGAGTCGTCATGCGCAGCGTCATCCGCATCGTCGGCCAAAGCCGGCACAGGTCCCATCAGCAGTGTGCCGGCAGCCGCCCCCAACAGGCTCAGCGCCTCGCGCCTTGTCATATCAAAAGACATGTCGTCTCCTTTCGGCTATCCCCTTTACGGCATCTATGTTCGAACAGCATCGGCGCGTTCTGTTGCGCAACATTGACGCGCAAAGACAATAAAAATCCCCAGGGAGCAAAACTCCCCGGGGACACCTCGACCCAACTATATGGAAATAGGTCGATGACTATAGGCAGAAGCCCGGATAAATATCGTAGACGTTACTCGAAGTGCTTGTCCCCGCGTACTCAATACCCGTAAAGATCGAGAATCGGCCAGACTGAGTTACATCACAGCTGCGCGTCCAAGCCTTACTAGCGACCTTGTACCAGATTTGGTATTTGCTACCCTCCGCCTCGTAAACGCCAAGCTCATCGGAATGGCTCGAACCAAGCGACTTCTCAATGCCATCATTGCCAAAAAGTTCTTCCAAGGACGGCAGCCAGAGAGAGTCGTCCGTCGACGTCACCGAAGCAGGGTCGGTGGTAACGCCGACATTATTCGTAAGCTTTGCAACCTTGACAATGCTCTTCTTGAGATCTTTGGGCATGCTGGCAAGCACCTTTTTATTCAAGGTCTTGCGGATGTCGCTGTCCTTCCAGCCACCGGTGTTGGATCCGTCCTCGTTGACAGATTCGGTAAGAACCGGCGCGCCACATACCATAAATGTGATGCCAGCCTTGCCCTTGCCGTCAGCACGGTCATCATGGTTGAAGCCAACGATATATGCCTTGACCTCGGTACCGGTAGAAAGCTTCACGGTCTTGTAGCACGCATCGCCCAACCTGCCGTCCTCAGCCACCAGGTGATACTTCTTGGCGATACCTGTCGCCGAATCATCATCCTTTGCCGCAGCGATCTCATCGGCGATGGTCTTAAGATCCTTCCAGCTGTAGCTATCGACATTGTCCTGAATCGTAACGCCGTTGGACTCTGCAGCCGAATCCTCAACCGATGCACCCGTCAGACAAAACATAGGCATGACGGCAATATTATTAAAAGAGCCATCATCGTTTGCCCAAGTAGTGCTGTTATCACATGCGTATGCGCTAGCGCGCGAATATGCAGAGCCACCCATTCCAGCCAAGTAATTCAACTCGTCATCAGGGCTTGACGGATCATAGTAAATGCTTCTAAATCCAGACCCCTTCGATGTGTATGGACCGTAACTGCCCTGAAGCGTTAAGCCCCCCTGACCGTTCTCGACGGAACCAAGGCCATACGGGCATTCAACGTCAGTATCGCTGGCATGCCCTGTCGAATTGGCCCAACTTAAACCGAGATACTTGTAATAGTCGTACTGCGTACCCTCGGCGTTGAGAGACTTTGCCATCCAATCCGAATCGCGGTTGATACCGGTCATGTCCTCGGCATCGCCCAAGCATTCGGTAGCCGAAGGAGCCCACACCTTGACATCCTCAGAGGTCGCCTCGCTGGTCTTGGCCCCATCGAGATAGACCGTCTTCTTAGTGACGGTAGCCAAACGGTCTTTAATTGAACTGGGGAAAACATCAAAGGTGTCGAGAGAAGAGGCATAAAGCGGACTACCCGCGTACAGACCGTCGGTAAATTGCCATGTAAGTCCTGCTTTGCCAGATCCGTCGGCCAAATCATCGTGATACAGGCCGACGATCGTAACCGTGCTCTCGCAATCACGGAGCGCCACGCGCTTGGTCTGGCTGCCGTCGAGCTTGCCCTTCTTGTCACAGAGCTTGTACTTCTTGGCGATCTTGATAGCGACCTTGCGGCTGCCGGCCTGGGTCATGGCGTCGGAGATATTCGCAAGATCGGCCCACGAATACTTATCGACCTTTTTCTGAACCTTGATGCCCTTGAGCGGGTCCTTCTTGGTCGATTTACTCGATTTCTTGGAGGCGGCGTATGCCGGCGTGGGCGCCGCAATCATGGCAACGTTGCCCACGACGAGCGAGCTCACCGAGAGCGCTACGGCTCCAACCAGCAACCCCCCCTGAAACGTTTTCTCAAATCATGCATGGCAGAATCCTTTCTCTAATCCACCGGACGGCTTTCACCTTAATCGGGGTTTAGAAGATTCTGTTGCGCAACATTGGGCCCCGAGAACAAACTCGGGGCCCATGGTCACCATGTGCAACGTCTTGCTATTCGGATTTCCTGGTATAGCTAAAGCCCGTGTCGTTAAACGAGCTCTGCCCACCGGTAAAACTATCGGGAACTCCGATGACGCCCGCTTGGAGTTTGTGCAGGTTTTTGACGCTACTACCATGTCGGTACTCGACTATAGCAATGTACTGCCGGTACTTTTCCGTCGCCTGCTCCTGGTAGTCGCTCTTAAACAGTCTCAAGCTGCCTTCTTGCTCGGGGTTAAACACCAGTTTGAAGTGGACCTTTGCGCCTAAGCCGTTCGCGCCATAGCCACCCTCATCGCTAAAATCAAAACCATAGAAACCATTACCATAGTCCTGCATCTCAAGATCGCCGCAGGTTGCGCTGACGGTACCACCGAGGTCTTGCACGACATCTCCAGCCGAACCGGGAATGGTGTAGTCGCCATGCCATTCGCAGACCACTTCCCCCGGCGTATTCGAATACATTCGAAGCCAGCTATCGGACCCGTCGTTGGCATAATACGTTCCTACGAAATCACCCCATTCGGTGTCGCCGCCGCCGGTCTTGTCCTCCTTAAAGTTCCACTTGGTACCGTCAAACGTATATGTCAGCGTGTGCTCGAGACCGGACTTCACGACCCAGCTCGCATTAGAGTTGTCTACATAGCTGACCGAGCACGTCCAGGCGCCCCCATCGTCTGAGAGATAAGAGTTATCGGAATCAACTTCTTCGATCCCATGCTCCTCGTCCATGGAGATACCGTCATTCGGTGTCGTCTTGGTCTTGGTGGGCTCGAATGAAGCGTTCAATACGTTCCTGCTGCCATCGACATCGGCTGAAAACTTTAGTTTTACCTCTGTGGAGAAGCTATCGTTGGAAACGTCAGCGGTCGCTTTACCCGTCACCTTACCGTCAGTTTCATTGATCTTTGAGACCTCGAGCGAATCAACGGAATACTTCGAAGGCTTGACATAGTCGTTCTGGGCAAACAGTTCAGTCTGGCCGTTATATTCCTTCTCGACTGCCTTGAGTACCTGGTCGTGGACTGCGTTCTCAAAGTCGTTCTGCTGCTGTTGCTGAACCAGGTAGACGCCGAGAGCGGCAACCACAACAACAACGACCGCAGCAATCGCAACCTTGGCCTTCTTGCCAAGCTTCTTTTCTGACTGCTCCGCAGCAGTCTCGTCGCTGTTCACATCGGAATCCATGGTGGGTTCTCCCCTCTTTTCGTGATAGCGAGATCTCTACAAGCAGAAACCCGGAAGGACGGCATAGGCCTTGCTGGCGTCTACGCCGGCGTCGACAACCTCTTCGGAACCGAGACCGTAACCGTGATACGTGAAGAATTTTCCCGATGAAGACGCATCGCTAGTGCGTGTCCAGGCAAGCGGAGCATTACTGTTGTTGGCATCCATCATCCTGCCGAGCTGGTGACCGAAATACGTCGAGCCCTCCGCCTCATAAACAGCGACCTGATCGGGCTGCCACTTTCCAAGTCCCGTCTGGTCATCTTTGATGCGACCGTAACTATCGAGCTCATTCAAGGACGGGAGCCAGAGTGCATCTTCCGTCGTCGTCACCGAAGCGACATCGGTGGTCACGCCCGTGTTGTTCGTGAGCTTATTGACTTTCACGATACTCTTCTTGAGATCACTGGGCAGGTTATTGAGAACCTTCTTGTTCAACGTCTTGCGCAGATCGGAGTCCTTCCAGCCACCGGAGTTGGCACCGTCCTTGTTCATCGAAGCCTCGAGCAGAGGGGTGTCCTCGAACATAAGCGTGATACCCGCCTTGCCCTTACCGTCAGCGCGATCGTCAACGTCGTAGTCGAGAATATATGCCTTGACGGTAGCACCGTTCTTGAGCTTGACCGTCTTATAGCTTGAGCTTGTCGGCACGCCGTACTCGTCACCAAGATGGTATTTGGCGGCAACTTCGTAGGGATCGGCGTCTTCCGGCACCGCCGCAATCTCGTCAGCAATCGCCTTGAGGTCCTTCCAGCTATAGTTGTCAACGCTGTCCTGGATGGTAACGCCGTTGGATTCAGGCGAACCGGAATCGCTCTCGGCAGAAGAGGTGAGGCAGAACATCGGCATCACGGCGCACTCGTGACCCTCTTGCACAGGCCAGGAGGAATTGTTGCTCGCGGCGTATGCCCTCGTCTCCGAATAAGCCGTGCCCGAAAAACCGGCCAAACAATCCAACTCGGCATCGGGCTTGGAGGGGTTGTAATACAAGCTTCGGAAACCCGTTTCGTTCTGTTTAGACGGCGTAGGAGCCTCGGAAAGGGAAATCTGTCCCTGCTGAACAGCATCGCTATAAGAAGCGCTCTCGCCCGTAGAGAAGTACATCTTGTACTGGCAGGCAACTTCGCTATTGGAAGCATGACCGGTTGATGCGGTCCAGCTCAAGCCGGCATCCTTGTAGTAATCATACTGAGCGCCCTCGGCGTTGAGCGAGTTTGCCATCCACTCCGAATCGCGGTTGATGCTGCCCATCTCCGAGGCATCGCCCAGGCACTCGGTCGCAGAAGGTGCCCACAGCTTGACATCCTCAGAGGTCGCCTCGCTGGTCTTGGCGCCGTCGAGGTATACGGTCTTCTTGGTGACGGTGGCCAGGCAGTCTTTAAGTGAACTGGGAAGGATATCGAAATCGGTGACATGTGAGGCATAGAGTGGGTTGCCGCTATACAGACCATCGGCAAACTGCCAGGTAATGCCGGCCTTTCCCGATCCATCAGAAAGATCGTCATGATAGAAGCCCACGATCATAGCAGTGCCTTCGCCGTTCTGGAGCGATACCTGCTTGGTCTGGCTGCCGTCGAGCTTGCCCTTCTTGTCGCAGAGCTTGTACTTCTTGGCGATCTTGATAGCGGCCTTGCGGCTGCCGGCCTGGGTCATGGCATCGGAGATCTTCGCAAGCTCGCTCCAGCTATACTTGTTGACCGACCTCTTGACCTTGATGCCTTTAAGCGGATCATCCTCATCCTTCTTGGACGACTTCTTGGAGGCGGCATACGCCGGAGTGGGCGCAGCGATCATTGCCACGTTGCCCACGACGAGGCTGCTAATGGAGAGCGCTACAGCACCGACCAGCAACCCCCCCCCTGAAACGTTGCCTAAAATCATTCATGGCAGAATCCTTTCTCTAATCCTCCGGGCAGCTTTCACCTTAATCGGGATTTAATAAATTCTGTTGCGCAACATTGAACGGCGGCGCTTCGTCGGAACCGCGACATCCGCCCGCTAGTTCTGACCGCACCGCCGCCCATCTGCGCCGATAACCCATGTTGCGCAACAGAATCACGCAACAGCGCGGTAGCGTTCAGGTCGATAAGACCCCCGTACCCCGCTTATGGGCCGGAGACCATCGTTGTTTACGAAAGAAGGACCGATGGATAAACTCTTCAGCCATCTCCTCGAGGAGACAGGCGGCCAAATCAGGCCGAAAAAGGTTATCAACCGTATCGTGTTCCCTGGACACCGCATCTGCCTGCAGGCAAAATCAACCCTCGAAACCCGATTCGGCGGTTTCTCACTCGACACATTGATCCCCGAAATCGCCGACCTAGGGGATCTTACCGATATCCAAAACGCCGTATCGTGCATCGCCATCTGCGGAGCTATGGGCGCACAGCTCTCCAATGTGACCTGGGGCTACAACTCCCTCATATACGAATATGCCGGCGTGCCCATCCTTCGCGTGGCCAAGGAGCTCGCCGGCGTACTCGGAGTGCCTGTCTACTACGAGTACATTGAGCCCGATGGCTTCAAGGCGGGAGCCTGGTTCGCCGCCCCCGACGACAACGACTCCTCGGTTCCCCATGCATACGACGATAGTCGTTGGGTCTATTACCCCGAGGGCTGCTCCAGCCAGGACGAGACAGCCATACGCTGCGGCCTGGCCACCGCCACGTTATCGGTGACCGACAACGGCAACGTCACTCAAGAAGAGGTGGCGTTCGAAGACACCGACAACCCCGTCATGCAGATGCTCGCAACGCAGGGCGCCGTCACCGCATATCTCAATCTGATCGATGATGAATACGCCTCATTCAAGGATGATGAGCAGCTCGCAGAGGACGACAGCATGCAAGACGAGGCGGACTGGGAACCCCAAGATTCCGAGCCCCAGCCTGGGCAGACCTTCAACATTGCCCAAGCCATGGGGGCGGTCACATACCGCATCGTCTTTCCCAACCCCGAGTGCTGCGACTTTATCATGCGAGATCTCGACGGCATGTACGGTGGGTTCTCGCTTCAGGAGATCTGCGGCTCGCCCGACAACACGTTCGACTCGCCCGACGAGGCCCTAAGCACGCTTACGGGTTATGGGATTCCCAGCGATGCAACCGATATCGAGTGGGGCGACAACTCCGTGCGCTATCGCGTGGAGCCCTCCGCGCCCAACGCCGTGGTTATCGAGAAGCTCGCCGATTTTTACGAAATTCCGCTGTATATCGAATACTTCGACGAGCTCAAGCGAGCGACCGGTGCGATGATCGCGATTCCTGGCTCCAACCACCCGACGCTCCTCGTCCCCCAGAGGATCGGAAGCAAAGACGATATGTACTTCGACGCCGGCAGCGAGTCGGAAGGCTATGTCGCCCTCCGTTGCGGGTACTGCCAGGCGGTCTCGGATGACGGCAACTCGCGCATCTCCTTTGTCGATGACCTGTCACGTCCGGAGATGGCCCAGATGGCCAGCGCTGCATCGGTTGGAGGATTCTATGGCATCCTCCAACAATTGGGCATCGAGAAGATCGTGCCGGAAGGCTATGACGGAGATTGGTTCCCCGAACCCGAACAGCAGCCCGCGCCGACGACGGGCACGTCCAAGATGCCAACGGACAGCACCGAGCACGATTCGAAAGCAAAGCCCGCATCGAGCACCTCGGGCAACGGCAAATCCGCCATCAAGCTGTGGATGAACCCGATCGCCGAGAAGCACGCTTGGCACTCCTTTGACGCCTATGGCATAAAGGACGGAAGGCGCGAGGACGGGGTCATGTTCCTGCTCGAACCGATATATCGCGACAACACTCAAATCCGCGATCCGTTTGGTCATATGGGTGAGGGCGTGCCGTTGCCACCGTTCGCAAGCCACGAAGCGCATAAGCAGGTCTGGGAATCGGCCCAAAACGCACAAGCAGACAAGATTCCCCTCATCGCGGCCCTGCTCGACGGCGACCTTCTGGTTCCCGAGGAGCTCAATGCGCTGCACCGCGACATCGAGCTCAAGGCCCAAGGCGTGAGCTCCATCGCCACAGGAAGGGGCACGGCACTTGAACATCGATGCGACTCGGTCTGCTATCTCATCACCGAACTCAGGAACCGCGGTGCCGACGACAGCCGTCGTTTTATGATGTGGATGGCCGACACCGACCACGCCGTGCGCGTCAGGTTCTTTGGCGAACCGCCGGCAATCGGCGAGCCGTTCTCATGCCGCATGAGCGTGGTGGAACAGGACGTAGTAACGTTCTGGGAGCCAGTCGAGGGTAAGAAGGGATTCACACGCTACAAACGGATTCCCGAGGGCGGACGCGTGGATGTGTCCGGCGCTAAGAGCGACTCCTCGGCCATGACGACACTGCGCAAAGCCAATGCCATGTTCCTCAAGGCATGCGGCCTCAAGCAATCCTCACCATCCAAGGTTCGCATGACAACGGAACAGGCACAGAGGTTCACCGAGCTGCGTGAGCAGCTTGATCGCAAGACAAGTTACGCCCTTACGGTGCTCTTCTCGCGCTGCGTGCTCAGCCGCCCCGAGGCCGATCGTCTGCTTGACCTTGCAAAGCGCGCCGCCGATGCACACGCGCGCGGCGCAACAATCGATGTCACCGACACGGAAGTTGTGGAGCATCGTGCGATCTACCTTGTGGTTCGCGTTTCCGCGGCAGACGGAGCTTGCAAGCTCTACAACCCGAACACCGACGAGTATCAGATTTATGCCTTCCAGCCTCAGCTGATAGATAACTTCCACACCGACCTGCCTACACCCGGCAGCATGATCAACATCGCCACGAGCCTTGTCGAAGAGGACGTCATCGCAGCCTGGGTTGGCTACCGCTCCGGTAACGCTCAGCGCACGGCACGCTATTAAGCAAGACTGAAGTCAGCCGCCCCGTTTGTGACAAGCAGACGGGGCAGGAACAAAAAGCCAGGGTTCCGGTCACAACACCCGGATCCCTGGCTTTTAAAAGTTGAAGCGATGTATTATCCAACCACTACTGCAACTTGGCACCGCAGTGCATGCAGAACTTGTCGCCGGGCTTGTTTTGTTCACCACACTCCGGGCAGAGACAGGCAGTAGGGACGGACTCAGGTGAAGAAGCGGGGACCGACTCGGGAACAGGCTCGACGATGGGAGCAGGTGCGGGTTCGGTCTCGGGTGCAGGCTCGAACTCCTCAACAGGCTGTGGCGCATTTGCATGGGTCAAAACCTCAACCGGCTCGGGCTCGGGCTCGGGCTCAGGCTCAGGCTCAGGCTCAGGCTCAGGAGCAGGCTCGATCTTAGCCCCGCAGCTCATGCAGAACGCATCGCCCTCGCTGATGGGAGCTCCGCAGTTGGGACATGTCGGACCGTCCGCCGGCTTGGCCGTCGAGGCAGCGACACCCGCCGTGCGCTGTACGGAGATACCGGCCTCGATCTCGGCCATGGACTTTCCGCAACCCGAACAAAACAGATCGGACGCCGCGACAGAAGTACCGCAGAAGGGGCACGTGAGGTGCGTGGCGGCCGCCTGGGCAGCCTGGGCCTCGGCCTCGATGCGCTCGATCTCGGCCTGGTAGCCAGCACGCTCCTCATCGATAGCCGCGATACCGTCGTACAGAGCCTCGCGACCGGCACGCAGCGTCGGATCGTCTTTCGTGGCCTCGTACAAGCTAGCGCCGAGCTGGGCAGCGAGCGTCTGGCGGCGCTTCATGGCTTCACTCATCTGAGCCTTGAGCTTTATGGTGTTGCCCGCACGATTGGCACCGGCGACGCCGCGGTTGATGGAGTTTTGAAAACTGTCAAAGAAGCTCATTGGTTCCTCCTCGATTGGCAATTCGTACGTCTCAAAGATAGCCCCGCCATTGCATCCAATGTTGCGCAACATAGCCGACGATTCGGAACCCATACTGTGCTCAGTCACAAACCCACAGAAAGGATGCAATCATGTTTTGTCCCAAATGCGGAAATAAAATTCCCGACGGCGCCGCGTTTTGCCCCAAGTGCGGAGCCAAGTTTGCCGCCAAAACCGCCCCGGCAGCCGCGCCGGCCGCCAAAACCGTAAAACCATCCAAGCCCGCGCCGGCCGCCCGCACAGCTGACCCCTCCGCTAAGTCAGCAAACCCTTCCGCCGCAAAGAGCCACACGGCTCCAAGCGGCGGCGCCACCGGCATGTCGTTCGATGCTGGCGCCATCGTCCCGTTGGTCGTAGGCGTTATCGCCATCATCTTGGCCTTTATGCCGTGGTTCTCGCCTTCAGCCAGTGATTTGCAGGCATCTCAGTACATCTCCGACGGCGCCAACAACATCTCCAGCTTCTTTGGCGGCGACAGCACCGTCGGCGAGGCCTACCGCCTCAAGTCCACCTACACCATGCTGGAAATCGGCGACTACGGCAAGGCGCTCACGGCCTACGGGCAGAGTGACGGAGAGGTCTTTGGCATGCTGACCTATGTCTGGGCCGTGCCCGTCATCCTCTCTGTGATCGGGCTCATCATGACGGTCGTTCAAAAGAAGGTCGCTGTCGCACGCATCGGCTTTACCCTCCTTGCCATCGCGGCCGCCTTTGCCGCCATTGTTTCCATGCGGGTGTCAGGCCCCATCTACCCCGCCCTGTGCTGCATCGCCTCCATCGCCACGGTTGTCACGGCCGGCGGCGCCAAAAAGGAGTCCTAGATTCTAGAAAGGCATATCTTTTCTCGATAAATCGCCCGCGGCGTCTGAGAACGCCTTGGGCGATTTTTATTGAGTCTCCATGGCAACCGTTCACGATGTTGCGCAACGAAATCCGGCACACTCGCCCTAGCATGCGTTGAAGTAAGCAACTAGGAGGTTATCGTGTTGGTCAATCCACTATGCTGGCTCGTGACGTTTATTGCCGCTCTTGTCGCCCTCTACTATTCAGTCCACCTGGAGTTCCACAACTATCGGCACCGCATCTTTGGTATCAAAGTCGATTCCAACCGCCGCATCGTAGCATTTGGAATTCTTGCCTTGGGCGCGTTTTGTCTGTTTGCACCGATCACCTGGGTTCAGTGCTTCTCGACCGACGCCGGCGAAGGTTGGACCCCGACAGGCCTCAACATCTTAAGTTGGATTATCACCAACATGTTCACGGTCGGCTGGACCACCACCATTCAGACCGGCCTCACCGATGTGACATCGACCGTCTTCAGCGCTATCCAGACCGGTAGCGGACTTGTCGATCAGATACTCGACCTTGCCTATGCGCTGTTGACGCTCGCCTACATCATCGCACTTCCCGCTGAAATCGGCCTCTTTGCCTTCAACGCTGTGACAACGCGCCTTGCGGGCTACACGATCAAGCGTCACCTCAAGCACGCCGACCGCGCGATCATCTTTGATGGTATCAACGCCAATACCGAGCTTCTTGTTCGCGATATCGTCTTGAACATCAAAAACGACAGCCTTGATAAAAGTAGCGGCAATGACGATGTGTCGCTCATCTTCTGCATGGGCGAAGACGAAGACGGCGACCGCAAGCAAACCCTTCGCAACCTCTGCCAGGGATACGCGCGCTACGTCTTCTCGGGCGACGATGTGGCAGATGTCCTTGTTGACGTTACAACGCAGGCCAGCCGCATAAACCGCCTCGCCAACATCGACGTCATCGCAGCATGCGAGCAGACCGAGCACAATGTGAGTGCGACGATCGAGATGCTCGAGGCGCTGCATGATGCGCCCAGCTACGACAGCAAATCGCTCAAGATCACGCTCCACTGCATCCATGACAACCCCGATGATGCCCAGATTTTCGATGCGATCAAGATCGAGAACGAGCCCACTTGTCTCCACCTCGTCTCCCGAACGCAGGATGAGGTGTACGACGTTCTCGAGAAAGCCCCGCTCTTCGGCGCACTCGACCGTATCGATCTCTCTGTTGACTGCGAGCCGCGCCCCCAAAACCTCACCGTGCTTGTTGTCGGCGCTGGTGCGTACGGCATGCAGGCCGCGCGCACTGCATACTGGATGGGCCGCATGCCGAGCATCAAGCTCAATATCGTAGTAGCGGACCCCGATGCGCATACCATCCTTGAGCGTGAGGCGTCCCGCTATCCCGAGATGCTCGGTGAGGTCAAAGACGGTGTGCCAACCGTTCGTTTTGTCGAGGCATCCGCGCCCTCGCTCGCTTTCGACCGCCTTATGGCCGGTGAATGCCTCTCCGCGCTGCATTACGACAACCAGAACAAATGCGTGGCAGCAGATGGCGAGACGATTCTGCTTCCCGACGACGCGCGCATCTATGCCTTTGTGACCACGGGTGACAGCAGCCAAAACCTCTCGTGCTCGCTCATGCTTCAGCGTCAGATCTTCAACCGCTATGTTGAGCATGGCAGACCCGACTACATCAAGCATCAGCCCGTCATTTGCCCCCACATCGAAAGCGAGGAGATCCTCAACGCACTCCAGAGACTCGACAAGGCGACCGTGAGCATCATGCATCCGTTCGGCTCGCACAAGACGTTTTACACGTATCGGAACATCATCGACGACAAGCGCGAGCGCGAGGCAATTCAGCTCAACGCGGCATACGAACTCTGCTTCAACGGAGCAATTAAAAACGACTTCAATGCCACACTGCCCATCAGCGAGGCCCGTGAGAGCTACAACCACAAGGAGACGAACAAGAGCAGCAGCCGTGCCTCGGCGGCACATATCCCCTATCGTTTCTGGACGCTCGGGTTTAGTGCTGACGCCGTTGCAGGGTCTTCGTTCGGGCAAGACTGGATTGCTAAGCTCCAAGACGACCATGGAGCAACAACCGTCCAGAATGCCAACATCGTGAGCGAGGTACTCAGCTCGGTCGTGCCTGACGAGGCATCGAAACGCGAGTTCGATGCCAACGAGAAAAAGAATCGCGAGCAGTTTGACATCATCTGCCGTCTGGGCGACATGGAGCACGCACGTTGGCTTGCCTATTGTCAGGCAACAGGAATGACCGAGCTTGGACATGGAAATGCGGGACTAGAGCATGAGCAACGCATGCGTGTGGCTAACGTCGATGCCCTCTTGAGCGGCAAGCCAGCGTCCAGCAAACCAGAAGAAGCTCGAAAATCGGACGCCCTTCTTCGTCACGCCTATATGACGCCCGACAACGAGATCCTTGACGACCGCGGGTTCCTTCTGGGCAAAGACGTCTTTGCCTACGACCGCGCCATCGTCGCCCTCTCAGCCCGCATCGCCAAGAGCGATATCGCTAAGTAATCGACACCCAGCAATCAAAAGGAATAGCCATGTCAGACCAAGATTCACGTCAGCAAGAAAATCAGGACGGCAAGAAACCAATCAACGTCTTTATCAGCTACAAGCGCGACGACAACCTCTATAACCACTTGATTCGAGTCGTAAACAGAACGTTCGACTTGCTCAACAGCGATAAAAAATACTATGTCGATACCAACTTCAAAGCGGTACCCTTCTTGGACTGCAATTCCATTGGCTACGGCGAAAAATGGGAGACCAAAGTCGAATCTTCCATCGAAAAGTCTGACATGCTGCTCGCGTTCGTCACATCAAGCTACATCACGAGCAAGGCATGTCGACACGAATACACCTATTTCAACGCGATGAGAGACACCAAGAAACAACTTTGCATTCCGGTATTTTGGAGCAGCCAGAAAAAGGCCGAAGAGGAATTGAAGCGTCCCGACAACAAGGCGTTCGATGAACAGAACCCCCGCGAGGAAGCAAAGGAGGTCTGGAATCAAATTGTCGAGTTCAATGGATTCGAAGGCATACTTCCCAAACTGGTCGATGTACTGGCAAAGGCCAATGATGCAGACTACGACTACGTCGAAAGCTGTATAGCGACATGGCTAGCAGATAAGATATTCAAAGTGTCTGAACCCATCCTCACAGGCAAGATCAATAAGGAAAATGACGAGGAAAATGACGCAGAAAAGGCCAACATCGATGCAATTGCCGGCATCACCTTCAGAGTTCAAACCAAAGACATTAAAGCTACCTGTGTTTACGCAAAAGACAGAGGCTACATCGTTAAAGCTGGTAGCGGGCTGGTAAAGAACCTCACTGCCACCTGTCCCGCCTCAGTCCCCAAACGACGCGAGCAGTATAAAGATGCCATCGATGAATCGTTTGTTCTGAAAAAGGATATCCCGTTCAAAAGCCCGTCGGGCGCCTCGTCGTTTGTGCTTGGAAGAAGCAGCAACGGCAAAAATGACTGGAAGACCGAAGACGGCAAGAAGCTCGGCGAGTTGTTAAACGAACAGACAGAAGTCACAGCCATACAACAATAGGAAACTCAAGGCGCGGGTCAGGCAAACGCCGGGCCCGCGCCTTCCTTCCCGTGACGGCACTGTCTGGTTTCAGAATTCCCTTACTTCTCTTCCAGCGTCCAGCTTTTCTGGGAGCACAGGTCGCGAAGAGTCGCCACAAGGTCGGCGTTGGTGTTTCCATCAACCACGATCTTGTCTATGTGATCTGCCGCGATATTGAGCTTAGGAAACGAATGGCTGCATCCTGAAAGGTTGAGCTCACCAACGTTGCAAGTGATCTCAAGCGCGCCGAGCACATCGTCGTTTGAGAGGTCGATTTTCTCGATATCGCCCTGTAAGCCATTATCAACGGTAAAGAACATCAGGTTCTTAAGACCCGAAGCATCAATCGAATTAACGGCGCCTTTGAGCCCTGCGATTCTAAACGCATTGAGTTTGGGGGCGACGCTTAAGTCGAGATCTTGCGTGGTCATATCCTCAAGCCTCAACACCTCGAGTGCTTCGAGCTTGCTTAGGTCAACCTTCTTGGCGCTCAGGGTATCGATCTGCATCGTATCGAGCTTATCGAGCGGGGTTATGGGATCAAAATCCGTAACCTCGCCTTTCACAGCAAGTTGCGTAATACGCTGAGTCTCCTTGGCCGTGAGCTGGCCGTCATCATCGTTGTCATAGTCCGCAAGCAGATCATGCAGCTCATCATCTTCGATGGCATCGACATCAACGAGACCTTTAGCCTTTTTCTTGGCAGGCTTGCTCGCAGAAGACGAGCTTTGGGCTGCGTCCCCACCGCTCGAAACATCACCGACGCCACCCATAACGGTGAATGCCGCAACCAGGGCGATCACCACGACCACAGCGCCTACGATCAAAACGCGCGGACCGCCCAGACGAGAAACGACAGCCGACTTCTGTTGCTGAGCCGTTTGCTCAGGATTCTCCTGGACAACCTGTCGATCAGGCTGCGACCCCGCTTGCACCGTTTCTTGCGGCGCCGCATTCCCAACCGTCCAATCGGGCTTGAAGCTCGTAGCTGATCCAGAAGGCTGTTGGGCAACCTGGCCGCTCGTCTGGCTCGGGGTATAGCCGCGCGGCTGTTCCCCAGCCGGCTGAGCTGCCTGGGTAGAAGGCCGCTCAGACCTCAACCTCTTTAAGCGTTCGGCCGCTGACTCGCCGGCGTGTTCCCCCGAACCATCCTCAGACAGTCCCGTCGGCCGCCCTGCCGGCTGCTGCGTCATCTGATCGTCACCGCCTTGCCGGTCTGCCCCATTGCGCCAGGACATATCGGGTTTAAATTCAGCCATATCACATCCTCCAACCGGGCACGACGTTACTGCTGCTCCAGCGTGTAACCGTAATCGCTGCTGTATTTCTGCAGGAACTCGACCATCCCGCTGCTTGTTTTGCTGTCGTACAAGATCTTGTCAATCCCGCCGTCGATGAAGTTGATAGTGAAGCTCGTTTCTTTTCCGGCCCCGCATAGATTGAGCACATCAACATGGCTCCTGACGGTCAGATGCTCAAGGCTCCTATCGCCCGAAAGATCCAGCGTCCCAATTGATCCTTCGTAGCCCTCAACATGGAAATTGGTGAACGTCGATATGTTCTTCGCATTAACCGTATCGACGTGATCGCTCAGCGAATCAATGCGGAGCTTCTGCAGCTTGGGGAACCGAGTTGCATCAAGAGTCGAAACGGAACAGGTGCCGATTTGGAGCTCCTGGATATTGCCGATGCGGTCCAAGCTGAAATTCTCACTGTTGTAATCGTCAAGAGAAAGTATCCCAATATTATTGAACGAAGCCAACTGAGGAAGTGAATCGAACGATTCGATGCTCCCATAGGTGATCTTGTCCACCTTCTTTTGCGAAATGTTTCCATCCTCATCGGCATACGTTGCAATTTGCGTATGCAGGTCTTCATCCGTGATGTCATTGATGTTGACGGCGGTCGCTTCTTGCGCCTCCTCTTGGTGACGCCTTTCCTTTTCCTGTTTACGCGCGGCACGGGCCTCGTCATCAGCCTTTTGCTCACGTTCCTCGGCGCGTTGCTCGGTCTGCTGGTTCGTGTTGGAAATGCCGCTCATGATGGACGTAACCGCCACGATAGCGATCACCACCACAACGGCAAGCACGATCACTACGCGAGGACCGCCCAGACGGGCCATGATGTCGTTCGCATCATGGCCATTGGACCCGACACCACCACGCTGAGGTGCGTTTTGATTGATTGCCATCCTTCTCTCCCCTCTTGTCCCGTTTACAGACGATCCTTATTGAAATACTCCGCATCGCGCCATTCGCCGCGCCAGCGGTAGGCATGGCTGTGATCACGTGACCACATACTCAGATGCCGCAGGATAAAGCGGCTCGTGTCATCGGCAAGCGGCTGGATCGGCCCCACACGACGTGCCTCGGCCGCCTGCTCCCAAAACGAGTAGGCCATGAGGTAGAACGTACCGGCGTCCACGTAGTCCCCCGGATAAGCGGGGTCATCGAACCAACCATGGGTGTCGGGGGTGCCGTTTTGCTCGCACCATTCGGCAGTATTGAGTGCCAGAGTCATCTGAGCCGCGTAGTCGTCGGAACCCTGAGCCATCATCTCGTGCAGGTTTGCCATGGGCCCCTCGGCGCCGTAAGCGGGAAAATAGAGGTTCCACAGACGCGCCGCCTCGTCCTCGGTCAGCTCCATCTGCGACGGTCGGTCGCCCAGGCCGTCATCATATTGGACCGCATAGGGGTCTTCGCCCGTCAATGCCCCCTCACCATAGTCGAGCGAGGACGAGCCGTTGCGGGCACCGCGCCTTGCACGCAACGTCGAACCCAATAGGGAGTAGCCGTTATGATAGCCCTCACGTGTATCAGCAACAAACTGACGGAAGTTAAATCCGACGCGGGCGTCCGACATCGCACGCCTCGTGGCAGCTGAACCGCGCAGAAAATAAGCAGCCCCGATGATCAGCTGTTTGATGATAAGGGTCAACAGACCGGCGATGAGCTCCGTGAACATAACGAGGAACCCGATGACACAGACAAGAAAGTGATAGAGCGGGTTAAATCCGGCAAATCCCACCGTAGGCAAGCCGGTGTTAAGAAAATCGTCGCCGCCGGTACCGAGAAACAGCCGGTACCAGATGGAGAACATCCCCCACAAGATAAAAATACGCAGTGGGAAGAAACGGACGATCGTCGGGATAGCGTCGACAACTCGCGAGGCATCGATGTTGAAACGGCGCCTGCCCGCCCCGCCGTTTTTCCAATCTTGCGCCGATTCGGCATCCCATGTTTTTTCAGATTGACCACCTCGAAGGCGCTCAAGGCGATCGCTCGCCGAAAGGCCGCTTGAAGTCTCTTTCTCGTTATTCATAGCCTTTATCCTCTGTGTATTTAGAAATGGTAGTGCATGGCGCCAAAACGCTCGAGTGAATGACCAAATTCCCTGGTAAGAGCTTTAATCGTATGAGTTTCACGCCTATGCGTCAGAGGATCACGGCGCGAAAAGACAAACGTGGGAAATGCTCCCCATGCCGTCTGCTGGAACCCGGACATAGCATTGGCGGGAATAACAATCGGAGGGTTTGAATTGCCCGGAGCTAATAATCTTCCGGCAACGGCCTTGCTATTGCCCAAACCAGGAACAAGCGCTTTGATCACCGGATGGTCGTCCAGCGTCGACCCCTCGCGCTTTGCCACGATCTCGATGCGGTTTTCATACAGTCTGATCGAGCACGGACGACCATCGTAGGTTCCGAGCCCTTGATCTATCACCGTTCCATACGTTGCGTCTCGACGCGCCATGCTTTCCGCAAGGCGACGTTGGGCACGTTGAGCCTCAAGACTTTGAGCGACCGACTGACGGTCCCCCATCACCGTGCGCTCGAATTCATGAATTTGACCACCACCTTGCTGCGAAAGACGCGCTTGTCGGCCTCCATCATCGCGACGACCACTACCTGTGGCTCCAAATAAGTTTCCCAAGTTCATCTTAGGCATACTGCTCATCCAAACACTCGACTTAACAATGAATCGTTTTGCTCGCAGCTAGAAGAATCGGTTTTCCTCATCGGTGTAGTGGTAATGGGTATCTCCAAACTCTTCCAAATCTTTATCGAAATCAGGAGAAATGACCGTGATCGTATGGTAGATACGCCCACCGAGTTCTCGATTTTTTCGATCGAACGTAAATTCGGGATAGCGGCTGTATTCAGACTTTCGCGCAAAGTTAGTAAGCGCATTAGCGGGAATATTGATCGCATTTTGCGCAAACGGCTTTTCAAAGGCCTTGTCAAGGTTGCGAGAGTTTCGCATCTTTACATCATTGACAAATCGATCGAAATCGCGCGAGCCGACATACATCGAGGTGGGAACGATCTTGATGTAATTCGCATAGATATCGACACGACACATGCGTCCATCGTAAGAGCAATACCCAGATGTATCGGGGCCCTTCTTCTTTTTCTGCTTGGAACTAGACGACGAGGAACTTGTACGTGAGGAACCTGGACGCGCCTGGCTATTCTGGGCTACCGAAGAAGCGCCGGTTTGGGTATTCCACGCCGTCGACGAATTAACAGTCGCGCTATTATCGCCGGAAACGCTCTGACTATTCGAGGCATAGCCAACATTTTGTGACGACCCACCTTGCTGCCCAGCAATCGCCGACAACAGCCTCGAGTCGCTTCCTCTTTCCATATCGCGGAAAAACCCAAAGGCGACCACGCTGATTACGAAGGCAAGCAGGAGGAAGATGAAGCCAACGATGCTTAGGAAATTAGCCAGCGAAACGACGCCGGAAAGAATGAATTCAATGGCAATGGGAACTATCCACATATAAAGCCATGAACGCAAAGCCTTTGCGCTGCCAGGATGTGCATCTTCGCCAAATATCGTCAACACGAGCATCGCGCCGAAGCACACCGCAAAGAACACGTCGAGCTTCACGAAGATGTCTCCGTCAATAAATGTCGGTCCCATGAAACCAAACGCACTGGTGACAAGCGCGGCAATAAGAACCAATCGTCCAGCAAGACGACCAAAGCGGTCCATGACCTCAGGATCGGCATAAAAAGTCAGCGGCTGACTTCCGGTAGAGAAGAGCAGCTTACACCCATCGGTCAAAGGCACATTCTCCGATTTTGCACTCAACGTCTTAGTGATGCTGTCGGTGCGTTCATCGAACTCCACCAACCTAACCAGATACTTCTCCAATGTAGAGGCATTCGAGTCCAAATCGCTCTTGAGCGCCGTGACACGATCGACAGCCGAAAAGGACCGAAGGAGGTTAAGCGCGAGGAAGCCAAAGCAACCGATAAAGGCTATGGCCAAGAAAATGATCGCCAAAGGACCAAAAGCCCCGAGCGAGACAATCAGCTGTCCGAAAGCATTTTGAGCGCACATGAGGACAACCAGATAGAGGAGCACAATGAGCACAGTGTACATCAGAACGCCATGCTGCTCTTTTTTCACAGCAGCCATTCGAGCATCGCTATCGACAATACCCTCTACAACGCCATAATCGCGCGTATCTCGCTCAATGGCGGCCTTTAATTCACCGTCAGCAACTCCTCTGGCATCCTCCAAAAACTGAGAATATGCAGCCGAGGGCAGATGCTCACTGTCGGCTAGAAATTTAATTCCTCGAGAAGCCAGGAACTCATCAGTTGTGCCAGCACTCGAAAGCCAGTTAACGTACCCTCGCGGCACAACGTCATTGCCGACTTGAGCACAGAACAGCGAGTCGAGCGTAGCGGGACGCGTTCCAAAACGACTGTCATTCTGCCATCCGTATACATAGGGAACCGGTGTCGCTTCCATATCTCCACGCAGCTTAATTCCCTCAAGGCGCGCATTGCTGCCCAACTCGATGAGCGTTGACACCGACGCGCCGCTCGCCGGCTTTAACCCACGAAGCGCGATAATGGCCGCCTCACCCGTCGATCCCTGCAACGCTTCGTATAGATCCGTATTGCCAGCAAGCCAAATCCAGGCAGCATAGCCGCCAAACCTGCGATAGAACGAGCGCACCACATCATGATTGTCGGCAACCTTATCAATAAAATCCAAGACTGTATCGGAATCGACAGAGCCATCGCGAGTTGCACCACTGCGAGCAGAGATAATTGAAGACATCTCAACGTCTCCGGCAAAACAAAGCAAAAACTCATCGAACAGACGGGGCGAAGCGCACATGTCGAAGAAAGAAGACGGCTGCTGCAAAAGCGATTTGAGCGCATTCTGCGCTACGGCATGCTTACGGTCGTTCGGAGTCAACAGCCCCTTAAATAGGCATGCCGCAAAATGAGGGTCGCTTGATTGGCGTGCGAGAAGTTCAAGATCGTGGATGTCTGACGCTAGGCGCGCCCTCTCGCTGTCGGGGTTCTTTTCACATGACAAAATCCTAGAAATGAAGCCTGAAGGCAACACACCAGAGGAACTTGTTCCATCAAGACCGGACAGCAGCGCATAACGGTCGATCTTGTCGACGCCCATGTCCGTGATACGAGCCGGCAAAGATTCAGCCGCACTGGTCAATGAGACGTCCTCACCGCGCCAAGACATAATCTTGCCGTCCGACATCTCATAGATCACACAGGCAATGGCCAAGTCGGGGTTCGTAGCCGTCTGGATGTCCTCTTCCACCAACTGGTGGATCTTGGTCTGCAGGTCGTTTTCACCCCAATCGCCCATGAGGTTCTCAAGCTGCTTCTGGCTCATGCGAAGCTTTGCCTCGTCCCAGTTGGAAGCGAGCGCACGGGCAAGCAGCACGGGGTCGCTATAGGACTTACCAGCGAACTCGTAGGGTTTGCGAGCGCTGCCGGCATCCATGGTGGGAAGCTTGCGATAGAAGTGGTCGGAATCGGCGATCCAATCCTTGACCTCTTCATAGCCAAAGCGCTCGCCCGAGAGTTCGAACGTCAAACCCTGGAGCAGGTTGCCGAGCGTCGCATCATCGGGATGGTTAAAGTCAGCGGGCTCGCCAGTCTCCAGGCGATCGAAAAGCGTGCCATCGTCCATAAATTCCTGCAGCGGGTGCACGTTGCCCTCGTAAAGCGTCCAGATGGTGTAGCCAAACGAGTACCAATCGTTGCGGGGGTCGACCATACCGCCGCGTCCGGGCGTATAGCCGTCAGAGCGGGTCATGGTGTTGGTCTGGCGGTTATCGAAACCGGCAAGCGAACGAGCCGAACCGTAATCTCCGAGCACGATTTGTTTGTCATAGAGATAGACGTTTTGCGGCTTGATGTCACGATGGACGATGCCGAGCTCGGTGTGAAGCAGCTCGATCGCCTGACTGAGCTCTGGGATCACACGGCTCTTGACCATGTGCGTACTGCGGGGGCGATCGGAAAGACACGTTGCCAACGGTGTGATGGAGACATCCCAGAGTTGGGGCGCAGCAGCCCCCAACTCGGTCGCGCTCAGGCCCTGGTGCAGATAGGCAAAGATGGGCAGCAAATGAGTCTGCGCCACGGGGCGATTATTGAGCCCCATGACGGCGCTCACGACTTTCTGGTATGCAACACGTTCCGAACCAACGAGGGGTTTGAAAATCTTAGCGACACACGCCAAGCCGTCGTCGACGCGCTCCGCGGCGACGATAGTCGACTGACCGCCGTGTCCGATAACCTGGCCCAGGTGGACGATAAACTCCCGTCTGTTACCAGCGAAGATGGTCACGTCTTCCGGCACAAAGGGAGACGCGGACGAGGCGGCAGTATCGCCGCCCCCGCGGACGACCGTCACGGTCTCACCGTTAGGGCTGGCTTCCGGAACACGCGATACCGTAACCGTTTGGCTCTCACTATCGGCACCGCGCGGGTCCGTCACGGTTTGCCCACTTGCAGGAGCGGCATTGCGGGAAACCGTCACGGTCTCTCCCGTTGCCGGGACGGCTGCCGACCGGGAAACCGTCACCGTATCCCCCACAGCGGGAGCATTGTCACGCCGAACCATTACCGTCTCGCCGCTTGCGGGCGCCTCGTCGCGGCGCACCGTCACGGTCTGACCGCCCGTGGGCACCGCTTCGCGACGCACCGCGACCGTCTCGCCCGTTGCCGGGGCAGCGCCCGCACGCTGTACGGTAACCGTCTCCCCGTTATTGTTACCGGCGGCACCGTCGCGGCGCACCGTAATCGTCTCATCTGCCATAGCTACTCCCCTACCTCGATCACGACTAGCGTCGCGTCGTCCGTCGATCCATTTACGCGCGCCTCGGCATACAGCTCCTCGCAAAGCTGGGCACACGTCGCATCGCCCGCGAGCATCTGCTGCAGGCGCGTCTGGGCAATCTGTCCGTCAATGCCGTCGGAGCAAATCAGGTACCGGTCGCCCGGCAGCATCATGATCGTGTTGACCTCAAGGTTCCGACCACCCTGGTTAAGACCGATTGCCAACTCGATGCAATGCGAGACTTCGGTATCGGAATACTCGGCACCCACGCCGCCCACACGGCGTTCGGGCGTATGGTCGCAGGTGAGAACGGCAAGCACCCCGCCGCGCAGGCGATACACGCGCGAATCGCCCGCATTGAAAACAGCAGCGCGTCCGTCACTGGCCACCACCAGGCCCGCAACCGTCGATGCGGCGACGGGCAGGCCGTAGCGCGCCGCGAAAGACTCGACATCCCCTTCGGCCCGCTCGCCCGCCACGAGCAAACGGTCTTGAAGTGTGCTGACGGTATCAAATTCAAAGACCTGAACGGTCTGGGCAAATGCCTGGGCGGCGAGTGTCGCGGTGGCGGCGCCCTGCCCGCCCTCGCTCACACCATCGAAAATCGCCAGGCAACCCGCCTCTAGCGAACGGTCGCCCACCAGCCCGTAGCAAAGCACATTGTCGTTGAACAACAGCCGATCTTCGTTAACGGGATGGTTGGTTCCCGCCTGGGTCTTGGCTGCCGCAATAAACTTAGCCATTGCTATTCGCCTCCCATGGATCCGGGAACGAGCTCGAATGCGATATGTGCATCCTTGCCATCGCCCTCGGGCACAGCTCGCGCCACCATACCGGGGTGGCCACGCCACTCGGCACGGCGCTCGAACAGAAAATCGGAAAGCCCGTTGAGGTAGCCACTTTCCACCAAGTTGCCGATACCGCGGCCGCCCTTGGCCTTGACGGCATCCGTCATGGCGATGGAATGCAGCAGCTCGCGGGCAGCATCGGTCGCCTCAACGGTGATGTCGGGCTGTGCCTTGTGCACGTTCCTATTGACCGAGTCAATCTTGGAATTAAGGATCTGAAGTGCCACGTTGTCGTCGATAAAGTTGAAGATCACGACGTTGTCGCCGATACGACCCAAAAACTCAGGTTTGAACTCACGATCCATCTCGGTACGCACGCGTTCACAGATCTCGTTGTAGGGTGTATTGGGTGCGATAGTGTTGCGTACCTCGTTGCCCTGCGCGTCGATCTCGAGCTTGGAGAAACCGATGTTACTCGTAAAGAAGATCACCGTCTCCGAGAAGTACACTGTGTTGCCCTGACCGTCGGTCAGACGTCCGTCCTCCAAGATCTGCAAGAACTTGTCCATGATGCTGGGTGCGGCCTTCTCGATCTCATCGAAGAGCACCACGGAGAACGGATTGGCCTTGACGGCGTTGGTAAGCTGGCCGCCCTCGGCATATCCCACGTATCCCGGGGGTGCACCAAAGAGCTTTTGATCGGAGTTCTCGGCGCCGTATTCGGACATATCAAAGCGAAGCATGCTGCGCTCGTCACCAAAGAGGAGCTCGGTGATGGCCTTGACGATTTCGGTCTTACCGGTACCGGTGGGGCCGCTCAGGAACAGGACGCCTTTGGGCTTGGAACCGGAAGAATGCGTGGCGCCCGAAAGGCCCATAACCGAGCGCTTGAGCACGGTCACAGCCTTCTCGACAGCCTCGTCCTGACCCTTCACGCGGCGTTTGATTTTCTCCTCGGGGTCCTCCTCGAGCTTCTCGAACATCTGCTGCCACTTGTTCTCGCGAAAACCGTACTTGTAGACATCGACGAGTTTGGGCAGGATCGCCTCGATGGATGCGCCGGGGTTCTGCATATCGCGCTGGTACATACGCTGCAGCCCCTCGAGCTCTTTGACGCTCATGCCGTCGGTCGTATCGATAAAGCGGCGAACGGCACGCTCGTCGGATTCGGAAAGCGTCTCGCCAAAGCCGAATTTGTTCTGGATATACGCCTCACGCATATCACGGTCAGGATGCGGCAGCGTGATGGTGCGAAGGAAAGGATTCTCCTCGATAAACCATACGGGCAGGTTGCGCACGTTGTCCGTCACCAAGATAAGCGTGTTAACGGCCGTGCGGTTGATAAGTCGCGCCTTGCTGGCACCCAGGTACAGGTTAAGAAAAAACTGCGTCTCGTCAGGCATGAGGCCGGTAGAGGAAGCCAGCAGGCGCGACGCCATGTTGACGATCACACAGAGCGGTTTGGCCTCGGTTCCGCCGTCGGGGTTATCGTTGTATTTAAGACGCAACATGGAGCGGATAACCTCGCCGTAGGAGGGCAGACTCGACTGCTCGGTAGCATAGGCTTGGCGGCCGTCGGCGATGCAGGAGTTGGCCTCCATCATGCGTTCATCGCTCTTAGAGGCCTCATCGTGCGCCATCGACACCAGACGCTTGCAGTCGACGTTGCCCATGCTGCTCGAGAACAGCTGGATGGGATCGAAGTACGTCACGTTGTACTCGACCGACCCGTTGGCGTCTTCAAAGAGGCCGCGCACGACCTCGGAGAGCTCCGAGAACTGAAGGCTATCGCCGACGATGTCGGGATACTTATCGTTGACGTTACCCTCGAGGATAAAGAGGCTCTTGACCCCCTTGAAGTTAAGCATCTCGCGCTGCCATGACTGGCGTTCGAAATCTGTTGCCATGGGTTATACCTCCTTGGTAATTGAATCGCGACGGTAACGGTCGGCGATGCCCACGGACATGACGGTGCCGTCCTGGACAAAGTTCTGGAGCCGACGGGGCTGCTTGAGATAAAGCTCATAGTCATCGTGCGGACGATCGCCCAAGTAGATAACGCGTTGGTTGGTCGACCCCCGCAGCGAACACTCCGGCACGTTGAGCTCGTCCACATAGGGCCCATCGATCAATACATCGATGAGGGGCTCAAGTTCCCTCCACGTGTCCGCGCCGATCTGCTGCGGCAACTGTTCGAACGTGAAGCCCGTGTACACGAGGACGTCGTCATAGGATTCGCGCACCTTGGAGAGCAGCTCGATAAGCGCAGGTGCCTGTTCGAGCGGATCACCGCCCGAAACAGTCAACCGATGAACACCGTGATCCCTCGCTGCCGCAAGCAACATCTGGGCGAGTTCGTCCACGTCCACGTCCTGCTCGGGCAGCTGCACACGAAACTCGGGCGAGATACAACCGGGACAGCGCTTGGAACAGCCGGTGGACCAGAGCGCGATCCGCTCCCCCGGACCGAGGGAAACGACGGGTGCGAGCACTTGGCTAACGAACATCGGTGTAGTCCTCACCCGGTCCGAGCGTGCGATACACAGCCGAGGTGCGCGCCAACGAACAGCCGCATTCATCACAGCCGTCCGTGACCTTGGCACGCTCATCGGCAACGAGGTGCAGGCGTCCGCACTCGGGACACTCGACGAACCAGCCCTCGACCGCGGCCGCGGGATCGGCCGTCGGCGCAGCAGGTGCCGGGGCGGACACGGTCTGCTCTGCAGGCTGGGACCCCACCGTCTGCGGGGGCGCTACCGCAGCCTGGGACTGAGCATACTGAGTCGCAGGCGATTCCTCGACGGTAACCGCCAGGCGCAGCTGGGCATAACCGCCCGCGACGGCCGGAATCAAAAGCACATCCCCCGTGTGGATCGGCTGCGCAACACCAGGAACCAAGTTAAGAATCTGACCCGAGCGCATAAGGGCCGTTCCGTTATTCGACCCCTCATCGGCAAGCATCCATGTACCCTGCTCAAAATGCACGCTCGCATGCTTGCGCGACATGGCAAAGTTCGAGGCCATGTTGGGAAACGCATTGCGGCCGAGCACGGCGGCACCCGTCAGCCTCAACTGTTCGCCCATGACGGGGTCGACCAAGGTAAGCGTGGGAACCGTCATCTCCGCCGATGCGGATGGAACAGGCTGCGGAACCGGGCTGGGCGCTGGCATGGCAACTGGTTGAGCGGGCACAGGGCAAGACGGCTCCACCACCGGAACAGATTGGGACTCAGGCACCGGGACGCGGGCAGATGCCTGCTTGGGCGCCGCAGCCGCGGGCGCGACCCCAGCAGGACGCGGCGTGCCGCAATCCTCGCACATATCACGTTCATCATCATTTTCATGGCCACAAATCGGGCATTCCCACGTCATGAACCTACCTCATCTCTCTCTGTTTGAGTTGGCTGGCTTGGCGACGATTGCGCAGACGACGCTCTGCATCGGCAGAAGGCACAGGCGACACGTAGTCGTGCGGATGAATCTCAACGGCAGCATCGGGGCTCGGGGAACGAACAAAACCAGCCGACGTGTCGGTGAACACACCGCGTTTCTTAAGGTCTTCGCTGAACTGCTTATAGAAAGCGCAGAATTCCGCCTGATCTTGAACTGCTTTGTCGATACCGTTCTGATCTTGGATCTTCATGTCCATAATGATTGTCGGGTTCTCTGGGTCCTCGGAGAACTCAGAGGGGTCGGCCTCCACAACGCGCATAATGATTTGCTGTTCCTTGCTGCCCTTGAGCACGGCGACAGCCTTTCGCTCCTTCGTATCGAACATAAGGCGCCAGGGCTTTCCCGATCCGTCCATGACCGCGTAGCGAACAACGTTGACGCCCCGCTCAGCCATGACGTCATTAATCGATTGCTCGATATAGTCGTCTTTAGCAGCCATCTCAAGCTCCGAATCGATACGCTCGATTTCCGCGTAAATATCCTCAATCTCGTAGAGGTGTTTAAGAACCGTCGGGCGATGATATCGGCCATTGAGCAACTCAACTCGAATCTGATACTGTGCATACTGCTCGTGTTTTTCATCAGACTCATGTTTCGCACGTCGAATGACATGTTCGAAATCCTTGATACCTTTATTGGCGGATAGCAGTTCTTCAACCGTTGAATCGGGAGTAAGCGCACCAAATGCTGCACGCACCGATTCGAACTTCAGGCTGATGCGATTGCGCAGCGCCATGTCCAACGCTTCGTCTTGCATTAAAGAAACGGCAGTTTCCGCCCATTCGTCGAAAGCCTTTACCGCTCCCTCAAAGGTCTCGGCACTCGCAGCCGCCGTCGTCATCGTTGAAATCTGGATGAGCGCCCTTTTCATGTCGATGGGCTTTTCGGCGGTCACATCATAGTCGATCGCCTTGGCAAGACCCTGGATTCTAAGTTTTTCAACGGTCTGGGCTGCCTCGATCTGGCTTTTAGTCATTTCTGACCTTCGTGCCATATGGGCATCAAAGCTCATCTTTGGAAATAACGTGTGAAGCGTTGTGAGCAACTCGGTCAACGCCTTTTCAGCTCTCAACCTCGTATCCCGTCCAAGGCTCAAATCGCTACCCGAATGTTTCGAATGAACATGACGAAAGCACTCCGAGAACATCTCTTCCAGCATGGCGCGTGTGTCTTCATCCAGTTCCGGAAAGGCGGCAAAGACTTGGGCCTTCGTTTGATTGAGAGCCTTATCGAACTCCTCCATCGCCTCGGATGCCTCTTCTTTCTCGGCGCTTTCCCGTGCTGCCAACGCACCTGTGACGATAGCCGTTGGAGCCAAAAGGGCCATGCCGACCATGCCGGCGGGGCCAAAACTTGCACCCGCCGAAGCGCCACTGCTGGCAGCAGACCCCACAGACGAAAAGAAACCGATTACAGCGCTCATTTTGCCGTCCTTCACCTCTGTGCAGCCGAGACCGCCCAAGCTCATCTAACTAACGACTTCATTTCTACCGCCGGCTCGCGTGATTCTGTTGCGCAACATTGGCGGGCGGGCAATTTGTCGATGTTGCGCAACAGATGGCGCAAAGCGACGGATATCCTAGCTGTGGATGAAAGGATTCAAACGCGCCATGACCGGTTCCTACGAAGAAGTTCGCCTCGTCAAGTTCCACACACCCCTTATGCTCAACGAACACGAGACGGCCGAAGCCCGCCGGCGCTTCTGCACGCTCTTGGTCCCGCCGCAGAAGGGCGGTTTTGGCGGCAACGCCTATGTCCGACACGTCTTGAGCGGAGATCGCACGCTCGATCTCGCGCTCAAGATACCCCGGCCCGACGCCCTCCCCGAGCAGGAGCTTCTCAACCGCGAAACCCTGAAAGAGGAGTACCGTACGCTCTCCGTCGTATCGAACCTCAGGGGATTTCCCGATGTCTATGGCTTTGGCTCCACGGCAGACGGCACGCCGGCCCTGCTCATGGAGTGGGTCGATGGCACCTCGCTCGTCGACGCACGGTCCGTGCTCTGCGAGGGCGGCACTACCTGTCCCGGCGATATCGTCGCAGCGCTGGGAATCAGCGTGCTCAAGATCATCATGTCCACGCAGTCGCTCGACACGCCCTTTGCACATCGCGACCTCTCCATGCGCAACATCATGCTGCGCCGGGATCGCATATCGCTCGAAGAACAGGTGGCAAGCGGCTACTTCGACGTATGTCTCATCGATATGGGCAGCGCAAAACTCGTCAAGCCCGATGCCTCGTTCACCGTTAACGCCAACGCCTTTCGCGGGGCGACGCCGGCATATGCGGCGCCTGAGATGCTCGAACGTTTCAACCCTACTCCGGGCGCACGTGACAGCCCGGCAGTCGACATTTATGCACTCGGCAGCATCCTCTACGAGCTTTACGGCGGACATGCCCCCTTCGAGGAGCAGTTCAGGCGTTCCGGTGACTATGCACGACTCAAGCGCTCGATAAAACCACGCGCACTCGCGGCCAAATCATCCCGTGAACAGAACTTGACCGCAGCGATCATGGCATGTCTCGCAGTATCGCAAGACGCTCGCCCCACGGCCAACGAGCTCGCAGCGCGACTCGAACCGTTCGCGCGCACGGGAATGCCGCACAATCGGCCCATCGACACACCTCACAAGCAGCCGCACGCAGACGGGCAAAGACCGACCCAGGCACACCGACCGACCCAAACGAACCCAGCAACACGTCCAACGCCCTCCACCGAAACCGCCCGTAGCGCAGAGTCGATGCGCCGCGCACGCCTCGCCGTCAAGCGCAAACGCTCGCTGGCGTTTGCCATGGTCATCATCGCCATCGTGTCGATAGTGCTCTTCGTCGTCCTCGCGTCGTCGGGAATTCTCTAAGCCAAGCCCATCGGTCGCAAACCCAACGCAAAGAGGGGGGGACGCAAGTGCATCCGCCCCCTCTTCTTGCTTTGAGATGCTGTGGCAATAATCAGGCGCTACGAGAGCTGAAGTTCAAAAGAGTCCTTGATTCTCGTTCCCATCTTTGCATTTGAATCCTGGGAATCAACCGTCGTGATCAGATAGTACTTTCCATTTTTCTTTTTAGGAACGCCCGTGATCGTGAGGGCGCACCCGTCCTCGACCGGCAGCGAAAACTCAAAGCCCTTTCCCCTGGTAAAGGTTCCCGTCACGTCCGTATACGTCTGATAGCTGTCGCCATCAGACTGGTCGACCGTCTTCTCGGCATCGTAGGTATCATGCGCGTGCAACGTGGCCGATATATCCGCTGTCGCCTGGCCCGAATCGTCAATGCTCTTGAAGTTAATCACCAAGTCGTTCTTGCTCGCACCGTAGCAGGTGTGACCCCAAGAGTTATCGGTGGATTTGAGCGCGCCGCGCCATGTGCCGGTAAAGGTCGTCGGCTTATCGATGTCAAGCTTAGACGTGTCACCGGCGCTTGCAGTGTTCGTCGAGGTCGAGCCTGATGTCGACGAATCCATGGAGCCGCTACCGTCCGCGGAATCATCGCTTTTGTTGCTCTTGTTGGCGGCTTTAAGCTCCGCCTTGGCGTCTTTGAGGTCAGACTTGGCCTGTTCGAGCTCGTCCTGCGTCTTTTTGAGCTTAGCGTCGGAGGACTTGATCTGCTTCTGCAGCTTTTGGACCATAGACGCATTCTGCGGATGGTCCTGCGCATAGGAGTAGGCAGCCCATCCGGTTCCGCAGCACAGGGCGCCAACGGCGATGATGCCAAGGGCGATGGCGGGAGCATACGATTTGCCCAAGCGCTTACGGGCCAACTTGTACTCAGCCTTTGCCGTTTTGAGGCTTTCGCGATCTTGCGCAAGCTGCTCCTCTTCGGTCAGGGGCGTCGTGTCGGCGTGGAACGCGGGCTCGGTCACCGCGTCTTCGATCGTGGTGCCAAAGCCGGACAGAGGATCGCTCTGCACGCGAGTGGTATCGGCCGCCGCTTCGTCCAAGGAGGAATCTGACGAGGATTCCGGCTGGTACGCATTGCTATCTGGAAGCTCCATCGTCTCCTCCGTAGCCGCCTCATCTTCCCGATACGAGTAGGAAGGACTCTGCGTTACTGTTTGGGGCGTAGTGTACGGATCCGCGCCATCGGTCGCAGATGCCGCCTCAGACTCCATGGGAGAATCGGAGTGATAATCAGGCCGGAATGACGACGCGTCCGCCGTCACCGGAGATCCGCACTCAGGGCAAAAGGCTGCGTCATCGGGCAACGATGCTCCGCAAACGGGACATTCCATGGTTCAAAACCCTTCTCGTGTTTCGGTCGTAACCGCTATGCGGTCGCTCTTTTCAACGTCCATGATGTCCCACGATCCACGTAAAGCGTTGCGCAACTTTTTTGATACCTCGATTCCGGCGAGCCCAAGATATATACAATGAAATCTCGAATTTGGTATTGCTGGGAAGGGCTGAAGGAAAAGCTACGATGGCTACGGAAACACCGTGCTCGGTTCTCTATAACGACATCCGCTCGTTCGGGGGTCTCAAGCATCTCGAGATCGCCCGTATGCTCATCAACGGCAATTCGTATGCCGGCAGCGCGTTGCTCGAAAAATGCTCGACCAACCGGTCATACCTCACCCGCTACATCGTGCACCGGGAGCCCGACCAGTGCGCCCCTGGCATCTACAACGACTTCACCGTCACCTCGCTCAACCTTGCCGCGGCGATAGGAACCAAGCTCGGCGGGGGCGACAACGCCTATAAAGCGATCGCCGAACATTATCGCGGACCGGCGGCGCAAGAAATGATGGGCATCCTAGCCGAGTACGGTCTCGACGACCGTCTCTATGCCAACGCCCTGGGACGCATCGACAGTTCAGACGATCACGGCATCCGAGAGAAGAGCACGCTTTACCTCATGCTCTTTGTTGCGACGGGCGCTCTCGCCGACCCCGCACAGGGCGTCGCGACCGTCGAGAGGTACTGCGACAGCAAGATGGGCGGGCACTTTGGCACCACCGAGACCACGGTGGGGCGCAGCTTTATGAGTAACCTCGAAGACCAGCGCACTACCGCCCCCAATCTCGGCCTGCTCAGAACACATGCCGGCAACAGCGTCGATATGCAGATCCACCCGCTCACGCGCGACCCGCGCGGCACGGTCATCGGCTCGCTTCCCAAGACGTCGCCCCGCATCACCGATGTCGGCGCGGATGCATCGCGCGAGCACCTGCGCATCTGGCTCGAGAATGGACATTGGTACGCCCAGGGCCTGGGATCGACCAACGGCACCGTGCTCGAGTCGGGCGCGGGCGAGGGCGACACCGTAATCGAACCGCCCCGCGACCAGCGTATACCCGGCAAAATCTATCCTCCGGTCGAGATCGCCAACAGCGACCGTCTCCACCTGGGCCTTTACACCACATTCCTGGTTATCGTGGACTAATATCGCTCAATCAGATTAAGGAACATCATGGATACCGATGGCACCGCCCATAACGGCAAGTTCATTCGACTCGATTCGTTTGATACGGCCGCCGCGATCGACCCCAACGCCGAGGACGAAGCCAAGCGCCGGTTCATGACGCTCATAGTGCAAGCGGACCATCGCGGCGCCGGCAACAACGGCCACGTGCTACGGGCAACCAACACGAGCGGCGAGATTTTTGCCATCAAGCTGCTTGCAGACAATACCCTGCTAACCGACGTCACGCCCGAGCGCTCCGCCGAGCAATCGGCGCTGCACTTGGCAAACACCGCAGCGCTCTTTGAGGAATACCGCACGCTGTGCACTGTCTCGCACCTGCGGGGCTTCCCTCGCGTTTACGGCTATGGCTCCTGCGAGGACAACCCGCTCATCCTCATGGAATGGGTCGAAGGCGTCTCGCTCAAACAGGCGCTTCCCCTGCTCCCGCACGACCACGCAGGCGGGCTCACCACCAAGACCATCGCTTCGATTGGTCTGGCGGTACTCGGAACGCTGCTAAGGACAAAAGAACTCGTCAACCCCATCGTGCATCGCGATCTCTCGCCCGCCAACATCATGTTTCGCACGGACAGCCGAGACCTCTCGCAGCAGATCGTCGAGCACTCCTTCGACCCCTGCCTTGTCGATATGGGCTCCGCGACATCCGTTCTCGACAACGCCGCCCTCACCAGACGCGCCGACATCTGGCGCTTCGCCACGCCCGCATACGCCGCGCCCGAGATGCTCACGCAGGACATCGACGGCATCGCCGCGCTTCGCCACTCGCCCGCCATCGACGTCTACGCGTTCTCGAGTATCCTGTACGAGCTCTACAGCGGGCGCAAACCGTTCGATGTCGAATCGACGGGCGCCGCAGCCATGGGCTCGTTCTACCTCATCAAAACCCAGACCAAGCCCGCGCCGCTCAAGCCGCGCTGCGACACGGATGAGCCGCTTATCCAGATAATCATGCAGGGCCTTTCGGTCGAGCAAGCCGACCGCCCATCTGAGCAGGAAATGTTCGACCTGCTTGCAGGGTACACACCCGCCTCCGGGCTTCAAGACACCGTCGACGCCGGCAGCGAGGTGCCCGTCGATATCGATGCCGGCACGCACCTCAAGATCGACGTCGCGGCCGAACGCGCTCAGGCGGTCCTCGATGCCGCACGGGCAAAATCGCTCTCCCGCCGAAGGTTCGTTATCGGGGGCGTCACCGCTCTGGTGGCAGGCGTTGCTGTCGCAGGCGTCGCAACCCATGGTTTTGGTATCCCCGAGTACCTGGACGGCATCCGTGGCAAACTCGGTGACTATACATGGGAACAGCTGCAGGACATCTCACTCAAGATCAGAGACGCCTCGGATGATACCGAGGCGCGCGGGATCGCCATGAAGTACCATCTGCTCGACGAGAAGGGCCATATCCCCTATCCGTGCGTCAAACAGGTGACGCTCGGTAATGGCATCACGGTGGGTGTGCAGCTCGTGGGCATCCGTCACGATGACCTTACCGACGGCACGGGCAAGGCCGGGCTTTCGTTTATGTTCGATGCCGGTATCGCCGAACGCGACGCCAACGCCTCACCCACCACGCGCGGCTGGCGCGCATGCGACCTGCGCACATGGCTCGATCAAACCGGGCTCGATCTGCTGCCGGAAGACCTGCGCATACGCATCGCCCAGGTTGACAAGCTGTCCAACAACGTAGGCGCCGCGACCGATGCGTCCTGTCTGACCGCACTCGCAGCCTCGCTTTGGTTACCCTCGATGGCCGAGCTTGCGGGCAAGCAACCGCCCAAGACCTTCTCTGAGGAATTCCAGTGGCTCTCGCCCATCTATAGCGATGAGGGCAAGGAGTACCAGCTGTTCCGCGAACTGGAGATCACGCCGTATTCATCGAACGACAAGCTCGTCCGTCAATGGAAGGGCAAGGACACGTGCTGGTGGCAGCGCACGGTGAGCCCGGACAAGACAGCCGAAGAGGGAACGCTCTGTCTCAACCGCGTAGGCGCCAACGGCGACGTCTTCATGTTCTCGACGCCCGCCCACGACCCCGACAAGCGCACCTGCGTGATCCCGGGATTCTGCATCTAGGGGCGCGGCGGCCCAGATACGCGGCCGATATTCGGAGCGGCTATCCAATCTCATTTGTCATGCATATAGACGCTTGGGCGCTTCATTCTATGGAGCGCCCCTTAATCGTTTTGATTTCACTAGATACCCCCAGGGGGTATGGGTGTATAGTAACTATCGGCAAACTTCAAACCGAACAGAAAGGAGAAGCCATGGCTCAAGATAAGTTCGACGTGGGCGGCATGACCTGCGCGGCGTGCCAGGCGCATGTCGACCGCGCCGTGAGCAAACTCGATGGCGTGCAGTCTGTCGCCGTCAACCTGCTCGCCGGCTCCATGCTGGTCGACTACGACCCCGCGGCCGTCACGCCGCAGGACATCTGCACCGCCGTCGACCGTGCCGGCTACTCGGCGTCGCCCGTCGATGCGGCCTCCGGCAACACCGGCAGCGCGTCGCAGGCCAGGTCCGGCGCCGCCCATATGGAGTCGCCCACCAAAAAACTCGAGGCCGCAGCGGCCGCCATGCGCACCCGTCTTATCATCTCGATCGTCTTTCTTATCCCCCTCTTCTATATAGGCATGGGGCACATGCTGGGCTGGCCGCTGCCCGCGGTCTTTACCGATCACACGCACAGCATGACGCTCGCGTTGACCGAGCTCTGCCTGCTCATCCCCATCGTCTATGTCAACGATGCCTACTTTATCAACGGCTTCAAGTCACTTGCGCATGGCGCCCCCACCATGGACGCGCTCATCGCCGTGGGCGCTTCCGCGTCGGTAGCCTGGTCGCTCTACGCCATGTTCGTCATGGCCGACCAACTGGCCGCCGGGCAGGTGCACGAGGCCATGATGACGGGCATGGACAACCTCTACTTCGAGAGCGCCGGCACCATCCTCGCGCTCGTCACCGTGGGCAAGTACCTCGAGACGCGCAGCAAGTCCAAGACCGGCGGCGCCATCGAAGCCCTGATCGATCTGGCGCCCAAGACGGCCACCGTCGTTGCCGATGATGGCTCCGAGTCCACCGTCGACGTCGACGCCATCCTGCCCGGGCAGGTGCTGCGCGTGCGCCCTGGCGAGTCGATCCCCGTGGACGGCGTGGTGCTCGAGGGCGCCTCGGCCGTGGACGAGAGCGCGCTCACGGGCGAATCCATCCCCGTGGAAAAGGGCCCCGGTGCCACCGTCAGCGCGGCGACCGTCAACCGCACGGGTTCGTTCACCTTCCGCGCCACCCGCGTGGGTGCCGACACATCGCTCGCCAAGATCATTCAGCTGGTGGAGGATGCCAACGCCACCAAGGCGCCCATCGCCCGCTTGGCCGACAAGGTCGCCGGCGTGTTCGTGCCCGTGGTGTTCGCGATCTCGGCTGTGACCTTTGTTGCATGGCTGGTGCTCATCGGCAGCATCAACGAGGCGCTCACCTCCGCCGTGGCCGTGCTGGTGATCAGCTGCCCGTGCGCGCTGGGCCTGGCCACGCCCGTCGCCATCATGGTGGGCACCGGCAAGGGTGCCGAGATGGGCATTCTGTTCAAGAGTGCCGAGGCGCTGGAGAACCTGCGCGGCGTGAGCACCGTGGTGCTCGACAAGACGGGTACCGTCACCAAGGGCACGCCCGCGGTGACCGATATCGTGGTGGCCAAGCGCGCTGACGGCAGCGCTGCCATGAGCGAGAAGGCACTGCTCAAGCTGGCCGCCGCCCTCGAGCGCCAAAGCGAGCACCCGCTGGCCGAGGCCATCATGGCGGAATGCAGCGAGCGCGGCATCGTCGCACGCACCGTCGAGGACTTTAAAGCCGTTCCCGGTCGCGGCGTCACGGCTCGCGAGGGCCAGAACTCCGTGGCAGCTGGCAACGCCATGCTCATGGCCGAACTCGGGGTCCAGGTGCCTGCCGGCCTTGCCGATCGCTTTGCCACCGATGGCAAGACGCCAATGTTCTTTGCCAAGAACGGTGAGCTCATGGGTACGATCGCCGTGGCCGATGAGGTCAAGCAGACAAGCGCCGCTGCCATCGCCGCCTTGCGCAAGCTCGGCGTCGAGATCCGCATGCTCACCGGTGACAACCGCGTGACGGCCCAGGCCATCGCCCGCCAGGTGGGTCTTGAGCCGAACCAGGTCATCGCCGACGTCATGCCCGCCGACAAGGAGCGCCACGTACGCGAGCTGCAGCAAGGCGGCGGCAAGGTCGCCATGGTGGGCGACGGCATCAACGACTCCCCCGCCTTGGCGCGCGCCAACGTGGGCCTTGCCATCGGGACCGGCGCCGACATCGCCAAGGAGGGCGCCGATGTGGTGCTCATGAAGAGCGACCTCATGGATGTCGCCCGCGCCATCGAGCTCAGCCGCGCGACGATCCGCAACATCAAGCAGGATCTGTTCTGGGCGCTCTTCTATAACGGCATCGGCATTCCGCTGGCCGCCGGCGTGTTCTTTCCGCTCACCGGCTGGCAGCTCTCGCCCATGTTCGGTGCCGCCGCCATGAGCCTGTCGAGTGTGTGCGTGGTGAGCAACGCGCTGCGGCTGCGAACATTTCGTCCCAAAGTGGCGGCGCAGGCCGCCGTGGCAAAATAGGTTTCTACAACTCCGAATCTAAGGGAGATCAACATGAACTACGTTATTAAGACCCAGGGCCTTATGTGCGGCCATTGCGACGCCACCGTCGAGACCGCCCTGCTCAACGTCGCCGGTGTAACCGATGCCGACGCCGATCACGAAACCCAGACCGTACAGGTAGAGTGTGAGGACTCCGTGACCCCCGAGCAGCTCTCCGAAGCCGTCGAGAACGCCGGCGAGAAGTTCCACGCCCTGTCCGTCGACGCCGCTTAGCGGCAGCACCGCCTGTCTTTGCCGACAAGCAACGTTGTCCACCCCAACAGAAACGAGGACCCCATCATGATGGCAGACCACAAATCCGTGACCCGCATGCTCAAGACCGCGCGCGGACAGCTCGATGGCATCCTCAAGATGGTGGACGAGGACCGCTACTGCATCGATATCTCCACGCAGCTCATGGCCACGCAGGCGCTCATCGCCCGCATCAACGCCGACGTTCTCAAGGCCCATATCGAGGGTTGCGTGACCTCGGCGATCGAATCGGGCGATGAGGAGCTCAAGGCAAAAAAGATCGCCGAGATAGAGCGCGTGGTGGACAAGCTCGCCAAGTAGAATCGCGACGGCGCAACGGACCGCGGTATTACCAAAACACAGCAAAATGGCGCAGCGGACATGTTCCCTGCGCCATTTTGGGTATAGTAGCGACCATTGAACGCATCGAAAGGTATTGCAGCATGGATAACTTCATGAAAGGCCGCTACGGCGCCGACGAACTCACCATCGTCATGGGGCTTGCGGGCCTCATCCTCGCCCTTATCGGCTCGCTCACCCACCAGCAGTGGCTCACCTGGGTCGCTATCTTTGTGATCGTGGTGGGCGTCTTGCGCGGTCTGTCCAAGAACACCGCCGCGCGTCAGGCCGAGAACGGCAAGTTTGTAAGCGCCACCGCCAAGGTGCCCGGCCTGGGCAAGTTCGTCGCCAGCCTGGGCGGCAACGGCTACAGCGCTGCCAGCGGCATGGGCGGCGCCGCCGGTGCCAAGGCCACCAAAGAGGACCTCGAACGCGCCAAGCGCACCGCCAAGAAGATGTGGAAGCAGCGCAAGACGACCGCTTTTCTCAAGTGCCCCAACTGCGGTCAGATGCTCTCGGTTCCCAAGGGCAAGGGCAAGATCCGCGTCACCTGCCCCAAATGCCACGCCAAGATGGAAACCCGCTCCTAACCAGCTGCCCCGCCTGCGATTGGGGACGTAGCAAAACGGCAGGTTCCGAAGAACCTGCCGTTTTGCTACGTCCCCAATCGCAGGCGGGGCGCCTTTTTATGCCGGCATCGACATGATGGCGTCAAGCTCGGAGTCCACCTCGGGCAGGTGCTTGACCTTGAGCCTTTCGGCCAGCACACCGCGACACATCACGTGGAGCGGGTCGCGCAGGGCGCTTAGATCATCGAGCGGGTTGTCGCGAACCACCATGATGTCGGCCGATTTACCGCACTCCACGCTGCCGGTCTCGCTTGCCAGCCCCAACAGCTCGGCATTGACCTGCGTTGCCGTGTGCAAGGCAAACGCATTGCTCACGCCCACGTATTTGGCAAAATAGGCCACCTCGCGCCACATGTCGTATTGAGTCACAAACGGACAGCTCGAATCAGTACCCAGACCCACTTTGATGCCCGCGTCGAGTGCCGCGCGGGCGCTCTCGATAATGCCCGCGCATACGATGTCGCCGTTCTTTTTCTGGGTGTCAGTCGAGTGCGTCTTGGCCGGATCCAGCAGCACAAACGGCAGCGCCGGGCTGATGGTGCACGTCACGCTGGGCCGGCGCCCCGCAAGCTGCGTGCCCGCCGCACCGCGATAGAGCTCCAAGATCTCAGGGGTCATGGGCGCACCGTGTTCGATCGTGTCGACACCGGCCTTGAGCGCCGTGGCCACACCCTCGGTGCTCTCGACATGGGCCATGACTGGCAGTCCCAGCCGATGCGCCTCAGCACACGCCGCCGCAGCGAGCTCAAGCGGCATGCGCAGCACGCCGGGCTCCCCCACCTTGGTCGCATCGAACACGCCGCCCGTCACAAAGAGCTTGATAACGTCGGCCCCACGCGCAAACAGGTCGCGCACCTGCTCGGCAGCTTCGTCCGGTGTAGTGGCGATCTGGGCAAAAAGCCCCGCACCATGCCCGTCTGGCACCGTGATACCCGTACCCGGAGCCACGATGCGCGGCCCCGCATACTTGCCCGCATCGATCGCGTTGCGCACGGCGATGTCGGCAAAGAGCGGGTCGCCGGCGCCGCGCACCGTCGTCACGCCGCTTGCCAGCTGCTGTTGCGCGCTCCCCTTGAGGATATGCCGCACGATGACACGCCCTACAGGGTTGTCGAGCTTCTTCATAAGAGCGCCCGCGTCGCCGGCCGAGACCGGCTTGCCCGACCCGCAGAAGTGTACATGCATGTTGATAAGGCCCGGGAGCAGATAGGCGCCTGCAAGATCGATAACTTTGGCTCCCGCCGGCGCCTGGGCCACCGCGCTCGGACCCACCCAGGTGATCACACCTTGCTCGACCACCACGGCACGGTTGCGCTGCGGTTCCATATGCTCGCTGCCATCCAAGACAGTCGCGTTGATAAACATAACGGGACGAGATGCCGACACCATCGGAGCTCCCTTCGGCAAGGATTGTCAACACCTGTCCAATTATGACCTGTCCGACGACCATCCGCACCTTACAATCATCTGAGATTTGCACCGTTATCCTCTGTTTGAGCCTCCAACCTGTGCAGATCTCAGACAAACACTCGTGAGCTCCACCCATACGTCTGAGTTCTGCACAGATTAACAGCCGCCGATTCGTCAATCTGTTCAAAACTCAGACACCCTGCCGCGGACCTCTATGGAGCTGCGCCACATCTAGACCCCGTACTAGACCCCGTACCAGGATTCGCACCACTCGTTCGCCCGTTCCTTGCTCCTGGGCACCCCGGCACGCTCGAGCTTCTCGATCAACTTCTCTGGCTCCTTAAGCTCAGAGAACGAGAATCTCAACACCTTATGTCCCAACATCGTCAAATGTGATTCGCGCAAGCGCTCGGCCGCAAAGGCATCGATCGAAACCTCGCGGGCGCCGTCATGCTCGACATAATATTTATCCAGCCCGTCAAGCTCGCCGATCAGTTGGGTTCCATCCTCAAGAACCCAAAGGTAGTCGACCCTAAAGGTCTTCTCGGGATCCAAGGGGTCTACAAACTCGACCTGAAGGCGCGGCACCGCAAACCCGTATACGATAAAGAACGCCCGGAACCGTGATTCGCCTCCGTTCTCGGAAAGCCCGTCGGCATAACGCGCGATGCACAGCGCCCGCCGGATCCCTCTTCGCTTAGACGCGTGCTCTCGCAACCCCTGCATCAGGTCTTCACGGGTCGCATCCGTCCGTCGCAACGCAGAATCCGCGATCGCCAGACCAAACGAAAACGGCGCACGCAGCAGGCAATCCTCGACGGTGCGCCACAGTCCCGTCACGTAAACCCCCTCGTGTACCTCACAAGGCGGGCAGGCATCGGGACGCAGCAGACGAACAGGAGCCTTGAGCAGAGAGGGCTTGTTGCGCAGTACCAGATACCGAGGACCCACCAGCGGATAGGGAACCTCCAGGCCCCAAACCAGCGCGGCGTCATAACCCCAGAACGACCAGGCGGGATGCAGCACAGAAAGGCCCTCGATCATCAACTTGGCTCGCTCCGCGACATTGAACGCTTTCCAATCCTCAGCCGCAACGAACAGGTTGTGCTCGGGCTCGATAATACCCTCAAGCTGCGCGTGACGCCTCAGCCACATGGCATCCCTGTGCGTCGGCGGCACCAGCATGGCCCCCGCCGCACGTGCCCGTCCAAGTTGAACCAACACTCTGCGACGTGCCACGGTGTCGTAGTTTTTGGCTTTGACTCTTGTGCGATTCGAAGCGGACAACTCGACCACTCCCCATTTTTCGAGCAACGTCTTAGTTCTGCACAGATTGCGGCCCTTGATCCTTTAAATCTGTGCAGATCTAAGACCCCAGGCCCCGCCGCATGCGACTATCCACGTTCACGCATCGGGCTCGAGACTCCGAACTTTAAGCGTGGACGTATAGCGGCCATCGACGCCCATCACGTCATGCAGCAAGCGCAGGAAATAGCTCACACGGGCATAATCGATACCGTTATCCGGATCATCGTCATGAACATCACCGGGGCCATCGAGCATCGTCGCCGCCGCAGGTGCCACATCATAGAGCCGCAACTGCCCTACAGTGAGCCACGCACCGTCCACGCAAGCGATGTGCAATGCGACCACGCCGTCACGCCAGCGGTCGACCTCGACCACATGCGGGTCGTAGACGTCGTAGCGCTTTCCGGTCCGCGTGTCACTCAGAACGCATACGCCGGTATCAGGATCCTTATCCAAAATGGAGAATCGGGAGAAATAGATCGAGTCACGCACCTGCGAGAGGCGCTCATGGGCGGCGCTCGACAGCGACGCGGGCGGTTCGTCCACATACAGTGCCAGCAGACTTAGGCCCCGACGATACGGCCGCTCAAAGAGCAGCCACTCGGTAAACGCCATATTGTTCGTAGTAATTTGCTCGATTGAAGGGGCTTCGGCCTCAAAGATCGCCGGCCGGACGATTACCTCGTATTGCTCGGCCGCCGCGTCGATATACTGAAACTTCCGTAGCGACCAATACCGCGCCATATCGGCGATATCGTCGATAACAAGCTCAAGGTCCTTGTTGCGAGCAGATCTCATGACAGCCTCCTTGCGTCGATACTCAACACAAGGCTACGGTTGAGACGGGCGGGCTGGGGCGCAACCGGCAAAGAAGACAAGGGCATGCAAACAAAGCGCCGACCACACGCTGACCAAATACCGAAAAGTTGCCACCAGCCGCTACAAACTCGCAGCTCAGACGTTCGAACATGCAGGTCGAATGCCCAAGCGGTGCCCTCGCTACACACAAATAACGCAGCGGAAAGGCGTCAGACGCCGGCGAACGAAAAGGCCGAGGCCAGCACACTGCAAGCCTCGGCTTTTCAAGTTATGCCACCAAGCCGCCAGACGGGCGCTTGGCCGTAGAGAATCGATTCTACAGATCGAGCGCGGCGGCAACCTCGGCCACACACGCAAGGGCGTCGGCCATGGCATTGACCACGAGCGAGCTGCCGTTGCGGGCGTCTCCGGCCACATAGACCGGCGCGGCATCCGTAGCAACGCCCTCGCCGTGTGCCGCCAAATGCGAACCGTCGGCCGCCATCACGGGCAGCGGGCGGCCCTGCGTGGCGACCGGCACCTTAAGCGCATCGAACACACCGTGCTCGGGGCCCGTAAAGCCGCAGGCGATGAGCACCAGCTGTGCGGGCACCTCGCGCTCGGTATCCATGCGGCGCTCGGGCTTGCCGGCCGACCAGTCCAGATCGACCACGCGCAGCCCCGCTGCGGCGCCCGATTTGTCGAGCACGACCTCGAGCGTGTCGATACCCCACTCGCGCATCTCGCCACCCATGGCGGCGATTGCCTCGGCCTGGCCGTAGTCGGTCTTTTTGACGTTGGGCCACTGCGGCCACGGGTTCGACGCGGCGCGCTTGTCGGGCGCGGCGGGCATGAACTCAAACTGGCGCACGCTCTTGGCGCCCTGGCGGACCGCTGTGCCCACGCAGTCGTTGCCGGTGTCGCCACCGCCGATGACCACGACATCGAGGCCCTGGGCCGAGATCGCAGGCGCACCGCCGCCGAGCACAGAGCGAGTCGAGCTCGTAAGGTAGTCGACCGCATAGACCACGCCGGGCGCATCGACATTCTGAGCCGCCAGACCACGCGCCGCACGGGCGCCGGCAGCCACGACCACGGCATCGAAGTCGTCGAGCTTGGCCGCCACGGCGGGATCTGCCGCATCGGCGCCCAGCTCAAATGCTATACCGAGCTCGCGCATGAGCGCCACGCGGCGCTCAACCACCGACTTCTCGAGCTTCATGTTGGGGATGCCGTACATGAGCAGGCCGCCGGGACGGTCGTCGCGCTCAAAGACGGTGACGCGGGCACCGCGGCGAGCAAGCTCCCAAGCCGCGACCAGACCGGCCGGGCCCGAGCCCACCACGGCAACCGTTGGCGCGTCCGGCGCCGCCGGTTCAAAGCGGCGCGGACCGCCATTTGCCCACTCGTGGTCGCTGATCGCACGCTCGTTGTCGTGGATCGTCGTGGGCTGCCCGTCGACCGATCCAAGGTTGCAGGCGGCCTCGCACAGTGCCGGGCACACGCGGCTCGTGAACTCGGGCATAGGAGAGGTGAGCGACAAGCGCTCGGCAGCCTCTTTCCAGCGGCCGCGATACACCAGCTCGTTCCACTCGGGAATCAGGTTGTGCAGCGGACAGCCGCTCGGACGGGCCTTGCCAAAGCTCGCACCCATCTGGCAAAACGCCACGCCGCACATCATGCAACGGCTGGCCTGGGCGCGGCGCGCGTCGTCATCGAGCTCCACGTAGAGTGGATCGAAGTCACGGCTGCGCTCGTCCACGGGGCGTAGCTCATGGGCCACACGATCGATATCAAGAAAAGCACCGGGCTTGCCCATGGTACTTACGCCTCCTTCTTGGTCGAAGCGACGGCGGGAACCGTCACGTCAAAGCGCTCGACGGTTGCCGCGTCCGCGCGGCCGGTCACGATCTCAAACGCCAGCTCCTCGGCCTGCGCGTGGGTCTTTCCCGCCGCCTCGGCTGCCGCCACGATGTTCAGCACGCGCTCGTACTCGGTGGGGATGACCTTCACAAAGAACTTGGACATCTTCTCAAAGCTATAGAGCAGCTTGATGCCGCGCGGGCTCTGGGTGTTGTCGACGTGCTCCTGGATGAGCGAGCGGATCTGCTCGAGCTCCTCTGCCGTCGGTGCCTTGAGCTCGACGCTCTCGTGGTTGGTGCGCGCATCGAGCGTGCCGTACTGGTCGAAGACATAGGCCACGCCGCCCGTCATGCCGGCGGCGAAGTTCTGGCCGACCTCGCCCAAGATGAGCGCCAGACCGCCGGTCATGTATTCGCAGCCGTGGTTGCCGCAACCCTCGACCACCACGGTGGCGCCGGAATTGCGCACGGCGAAGCGCTGGCCGGCAAGGCCGTTGATGAAGCCGCGCCCGCTCGTGGCGCCAAAGAAGGCCACGTTGCCCACGATGATGTTCTCATCGAACTTATACGTGGCGCGCGGGTTGGGTCGCACCGACACCTTGCCGCCCGAAAGCCCCTTGCCAAAGTAGTCGTTGGCGTCGCCACACACGTTGAGCGCGATACCGCGCGGCAAAAAGGCGCCAAAGCTCTGACCGGCAGAACCGTTGCAGTCGATCGTGATCGAGCCGTCGGGCAGTCCCTCGGGATGCGCCGTGGTCACGGCGTTGCCCAGGATGGTGCCCACGCAGCGATTGACGTTGGCGATATCGGCATGGAAGCGGATCGGGCGCAGGTGTGCGCGGGCGTCTGCCGTGTAGGGCACGAACAGCGTGGAGTCGAGCGTCTTCTCGAGCTCGGAATCCGCCGCCATCTGGGGCAGGAAGTGACGGCCGTCGGCACCGGGGATATGGGCACCGAACTCGCAGGTACCGCTCGCCAGGACGGGCGACAAATCGAGCAGGTTGGCCTTGCGGTTGCCCGGCACCTCGATCTGGCGCAGGCACTCGGGATGGCCCACCATCTCATCGACGGCACGGAAGCCCAGGCGTGCCATGACCTCGCGCATCTGCTCGGCCACAAAGAGCATGAAGTGCTCCACGTGCTCGGGCTTGCCGCGGAAACCGTGGCGCAGGCGGCAGTTTTGGGTGGCGATGCCCGCCGGGCAGGTGTCCTGCTGGCAGTCGCGCTGCATGAGGCAGCCCATCGAGATGAGCGGCATGGTGGCAAAGCCAAACTCCTCGGCGCCGAGCAGGCAGGCCACGGCGACGTCGGTGCCGTCCATGAGCTTGCCGTCGGCCTCGAGCACCACGCGCGAGCGCAGGCCGTTTTGCAGCAGCGTCTGCTGGGCCTCGGCAAGCCCCAGCTCGAGCGGAAGGCCCGCATGCCAGATGGAATCGCGCTTGGCGGCACCCGAGCCGCCGTTGTGGCCGCTGATCAGGATCTTGTCGGCCGCGCCCTTGGCGACACCCGTGGCGATGGTGCCCACGCCGGCCTCGCTCACGAGCTTGACCGACACGCGCGCGCCGGGGTTGGCGTTCTTAAGGTCGAAGATAAGCTCGGCCAGGTCCTCGATCGAATAGATATCGTGATGGGGCGGAGGGCTGATCAGACCGATGCCGGGCGTGGACTGGCGCACCTCGGCGATCCAGGGATAGACCTTCTTGCCGGGCAGATGGCCACCTTCGCCGGGCTTGGCGCCCTGAGCCATCTTGATCTGGATCTCGAAGGCACTCGCCAGATAGCGGCTCGTCACGCCAAAGCGGGCGCTTGCCACCTGTTTGATGGCCGAGTTCTTGGAGTCGCCGTTGGCAAGCGGCGTCTCGCGGCGCGGGTCCTCGCCGCCCTCGCCGGAGTTGGAGCGTCCGTGCAGGCGGTTCATGGCGATGGCCATGCACTCGTGCGCCTCTTGGCTGATGGAGCCATAGGACATGGCGCCGGTGTTGAAGCGCCGGACGATATTGAGCGCGGGCTCGACCTCGTCGAGCGGCACGGCGGTGCGACCCGAGGCGTCGAAGTCGAGCAGGTCGCGCAGGCGCACGGCGCGGCCCTCGCGGTGCAGGCGCGCGCTGTATTGCTTGAAGGTGTCGTAGTCGTCCTCGCGGCACGCGGTCTGCAGCAGATAGACGGTCTGCGGATCGATCAGATGGTCCTCGCCGCCGAGCGGGCGCCACTTGGTAAGGCCGAGGGTCGGCAGCTGCGTAGGAGCCGGCGACTTGAGAATGGCGAGCGCGGCATCGTAGCGTTCATCCTGCTCGAGCTCGACATCGGCAACACCCATGCCGCCCACGCGGCTCACGGTGCCGGCGAAGTACTCGTCCACGAAGTCCTCGGTAAAGCCCACGGCCTCGAAGATCTGAGCCGAGTGGTAGCTCTGCACCGTGGAGATACCCATCTTGGACATGATGGAGACGATACCGTCGGTTGCGGCCTTGTTGTAGTTGGCGACACCCTGCTCGGCCGTGACATCGAGATCGCCGCGGGCCGCCAGATCGGCAATCACAGCGTGTGCGTTATAGGGATAGATGCCGCTGGCAGAGTAGCCCACAAGCGCCGCGAAGTCGTGCGGGGACACGGCGTCGCCGCATTCCACCACAATATCGGCAAAGGTGCGCACGCCGGCGCGAATCAGATGGTTGTGCACGCAGCCCACGGCGAGCAGCGACGGCACGGGCACCTCGCCCTCCCCGGCACGATCCGAGAGCACCACGATGTTCACGCCGTTGCGCACGGCGTCCTCGACCTCTGCCGCAAGCTTGGCGAGCGCCCGTGCGAGCGCGCCCTTGCCGGCATCGCGGCGATACACCGCGCGAAAGCGGTGGGTCTTGAAGCCGGTGCGGTCGATGGAGCAGATGCGGTTGAACTCGTCCTCGTTGAGCAGCGGGCGCTCCAGGCGCACCAGCTGGCAGGCCTGGCGCGAATCCTCGAGCAGGTTGCCATGGTTGCCCAGATACAACACAGTCGAGGTCACCATATGCTCGCGCAAGGCGTCGATCGGCGGGTTGGTGACCTGGGCGAACAGCTGGTAGAAGTAGTCGAAGAACGAGCGGGTCTTCTTGGACAGGCACGCCAGGGGCGCGTCGATGCCCATCGAGGCGAGCGGGGCCTTGCCAGCCTGGGCCATGGGTCGCACGACCTCGTCGATATCGTCCCAGTGGTAGCCGAGCTTGGCCATGCGCACGGTGGCCGGAACCTCGGCGTCCTCGGCGGGCGCCGGCTCGTCGGAACGATCGAGGTCGTCGACCGTGAGCGTCTCCTCGGCGATCCAGTCGCGATAGGGCTTCTCCTTGGCGTAGCGGGCACGAAGCTCGTCGTTGTAGATCACACGGCCGCGGGCGAAATCGACCTCGAGCATCTGGCCGGGCCCCAAGCATCCCGAGGTCAGGATGTTCTCGGGTTTGACCTCGATCGTGCCGACCTCCGAGGCAAGCATGAAGCGGCCGTCGCGCGTCACGTAGTAGCGGGCCGGACGCAGGCCGTTGCGGTCGAGCGCGGCGCCGAGCGTGCGGCCATCGGTAAAGGCGATCGCCGCCGGACCGTCCCAGGGCTCCATGAGCATGGACTGGTAGGCATCGTAGGCGCGGCGGTCCTCGGAGAGGCTGTCGTTATGGTCCCATGGCTCGGGCAGCAGCATAGAGGCGGCGCGCGTGAGGGGACGGCCGTTCATGACAAGGAACTCGAGCACGTTGTCGAGAATCGCGGAGTCGGAGCCCTCGCGGTTGATGATGGGCATCACACGCTCAAGGTCGTGCTGCAGCACGGGGCTGTACAGGTTGGGCTCGCGGGCGCGAATCCAGTTGACGTTGCCCTTGAGGGTGTTGATCTCGCCGTTGTGGATGATGTAGCGGTTGGGGTGAGCACGCTCCCAGCTGGGCGTGGTGTTGGTCGAGTAACGGGAGTGTACGAGCGCCACGGCCGTCTTGACGGCGGCGTCGTTGAGGTCGATGAAGAAGCGGCGCATCTGCGTGGCCACGAGCATGCCCTTGTACACGATGGTGCGCGAGCTCATGGAGCACACGTAGAAGATCTTGTCGTTGAGCGCAAACTCGGCGTCGGCCTTCTTCTCGATGGTGCGGCGGCACACGTACAGGCGACGCTCGAAGGCATCGCCTGCCGGCGTGTCGTCCGGGCGGCCCAAAAATGCCTGCAGAATGGTAGGCATACAGGCGCGGGCCGTCTCACCCAGGTCATGCGGGTCGACCGGCACCTCGCGCCAAAAGAGCAGCGGCACACCGGCCTCGGCGCAGCCTTCCTCAAAGACGCGGCGAGCGTCCTCTACGCCCTTGTCGTCTTGCGGAAAGAACAGCATGGCGACGCCGTAGTCGCCCTCCTCCGGCAGAATCTGCCCGCACTTCTGCGCCTCCTTGCGAAAGAAGTGGTGCGGAACCTGGAACAGGATGCCGGCGCCGTCGCCGGTGTTGCGCTCAAGGCCGGTGCCGCCTCGATGCTCGAGGTTCACCAAGATGGAAAGCGCGTCATCCAGAATCTGATGGTGACGCTCGCCGTTAATATCGGCCAGGGCGCCGATACCGCACGCGTCGTGGTCGAACTCCGGGCGGTAAAGGCCCTGCTGTCGGTGCATGGATGAAGCCTGCATCGCGGTCCTCCCCTAGTAAGCAATCAGTATTGCCGCAACATATTAGGAGGACGCCCATCGCGTAATGTTTCGCCCCTGTTTCGAAACACAAGCGAAACGCGAGCCTCAAATGGTCCCAAAGTGCCAGGGGAAAATGGACCACTCTGCGGCCGCAACGGAACAGTGGTCCATTTTCCCCTGGCACTTTGGGACCATTTTTTGGGGGCGTGTTCAAAAAAAGCGATAGCCGGGTTGTGTAATTCCATATATTCATAGTCGGTTGGTAGGTTATACACTACCTAACAACCATTCGACTCAAAGGAGCACACCATGGGCTATCCGAGCGTCCACCCCACCGGCGTCATCGTCTACGACAAGGACCGCGCCTACAACGGCTACACCATCTTTCCCACCCCCGGTGGAGCACTGCTCATCGATATGAACGGCCGCGAGATCAACCGTTGGGCGGGCCTGGGCGGCTTTCCCAACAAGCTGCTGCCGGGCGGCCAGGTCTTTGGAACCTCGGGCGCCCGCGGAGGAGCGGCGGCCTACCAGGACCAGCTCGATCTGCTGCAGGTCGACTGGGACGGCAACATCGTCTGGAAGTGGGACCACACCGAGCTGGTGGCCGACGAGGACAAAGAACCGCAGTGGCAGGCCCGTCAGCACCACGACTACCAGCGCGAGGGCAACCCGGTTGGCTATTACGCTCCCGGTCTCGAGCCGAAGACCGATAGCGGCAACACCATCATCCTCACGCACGAGAACAGCTACCACCCCGAGATCAGCGACAAGCTTTTGATCGACGACAAAGTAATCGAGGTCACCTGGAACGGCGAGATCGTCTGGGAGTGGCGCGCGAGCGAGCACTTCGAGGAGTTCGGCTTCGACGAGGCGGCCAAAAAGGCCCTCCACGACAACCCCTCCATGCGCGGCGAGGCCGGCGGCGACTGGCTCCACATCAACTGCGTCTCGGAGCTTGGTCCCAACAAGTGGTACGACCGCGGCGACGAGCGTTTCGCGCCCGAGAACCTCATCTTCGACTGCCGCAACGCCAACATCCTCGCCATCATCTCCAAAAAGACCGGCAAGATCGTCTGGAAGCTCGGCCCACGTTTCGACGGCAACGAGGCCGAGAAGAAGATCGGCTGGATCATCGGCCAGCATCACTTCCACATGATTCCCAAGGGCCTTCCCGGCGCGGGCGATTTGCTCGTCTTCGACAACGGCGGCGCGGCGGGCTATGACGCCCCCAACGCCATGTCGCCCGACGGCACCAACGCCGTCCATCGCGACTATTCGCGCATCCTGCAGTTCAACCCCATCACACTCGAGATCACCTGGCAGTACACCCCGCTTGAGGCCGGCTGGCTCCCGTTTGCCGACGGCAGCCGCTTCTACTCGCCGTTCATCAGCTCGGCACAGCGCCTGCCCAACGGCAACACCCTCATCACCGAGGGTTCCGACGGTCATCTGATCGAGGTCACGCCCGACCACGAAATCGTCTGGGAGTATCTGAGCCCCTACTTCAAGGCACCGGCGCCCGGCTTTGCAAGCAACATGGTCTACCGTGCCTACCGCGCGCCCTACGAGTGGGTACCAGAGGTCGAGCACGCGCCCGAGGTCTCGATCGAACCCGTCGACAACGCGACGTTCCGCGTGCCGGGCGCCTCGAGCGAGAAGCTCAACGTGACGGTCGTCGATGGCGTCGACCCGTACCAGTCCGCGCTCACCGGTATGAACTCCGAGGACGAGGAATCGGATGAGGGACATGCGGATTTCTGCATGATGCGCCTCGATACGAGTGAACTCAAGGGAGCCCAGAACAAGGGCCCCAAATTCGACCTCTAACACCCCACCGCCATCCAACGGGCCTCACAATACCCCATAGATCCACCGGCGATCGAACCTGCCACCGCAGACGGGTTCGATCGCCGGCTTTTTCATCCGTCGGCACTTCCTCGGACTCGGAAGTTAGATTATTCAAACTATTTGGTTAGTTATGGTTAACTTTTCTGTATCAAACGGGTATCCTTGCGGCGATATCAAAGCAGCGGACATCGCGCCGCACAAACCCAAGGAGGAACCCGCATGACACAGCAGGATAGTCGGCAGACGATGCAACTCGTCCTCATCCGCCACGGTGAGTCGGAGTGGAACAAGCTCAACCTGTTCACCGGATGGACCGACGTCGACCTGACCGAGACGGGCAGGCAGGAGGCTGCCGCAGGCGGAAAGGCGCTCAAAGACGCGGGTTTCGATTTTGACATCTGCTACACCTCACGGCTCAAGCGCGCCATCCACACGCTCGATGTCGTCTTGGCGCAGATGGACCGCGAGTGGCTTCCCGTCATCAAGTCGTGGAAGCTCAACGAGCGCCACTACGGCGCGCTGCAGGGCCTCAACAAGGCCGATGCCGCCGCCGAGCACGGCGACGAGCAGGTGCTCATCTGGCGCCGCTCCTTCGATGTGCGCCCGCCGGCGCTCGAGCCAGGCGATAAGCGCGACTCGCATGCCCAGGAGCAGTACCGTGACGTCGCGCCCGACCGTCTGCCCTATGCGGAGTGCCTCGCGGATACGATTGAGCGCGCCTGGCCTTATTTCGAGGACGAGATCAGACCGCAGATGCTCGCCGGCAAGCGCGTGCTGATCGCCGCGCACGGCAACTCGCTGCGCGCCCTTGTCATGAAGCTCGAGGGCCTCACGCCCGACGAGATCCTCAAGGTCAACATCCCCACCGGCGTTCCGCTCGTCTATACCCTCGACACCGATTTCAACGTCCTCGACAAGCGATACATCGGCGACCCCCAGACCATCGCCGCCAAGATCGATGCCGTCGCCAACCAGGGAAAAGCACGAAAGTAGCAAACGAACCCGCGCGATGCCGCCACACAACGTCCCGGCGGCATCGCGCAGCACACACAGGAAGCCGACCATGTTAAAAGCACTCCACAGACATTTTGGCGCCAAGCGCACCGGTGGCCACGGCGGCCTCGAGATCGCGCGTCACATCGGACCGGGACTCCTGGTGACCGTTGGGTTCATCGATCCGGGCAACTGGGCCTCCAACATGGCTGCGGGCTCGCAGTTCGGCTACGCGCTGCTATGGGTGGTCACGCTCTCCACCGTCATGCTCATCGTGCTGCAACACAATGCGGCGCACCTGGGCATCGTGACGGGCACCTGCCTTGCCGAGGCCACGATGCACCATCTCCCCCGCGTGCCCGCACGCCTCACCCTCGGCAGCGCCTACCTTGCGACGATCGCCACCGCCATGGCCGAGGTCCTGGGAGGCGCCATCGCACTGCAGATGCTCCTGGGCCTGCCCATCAAACTCGGCTGCATCGTCGTGGCCACGGCATCGGCCGCGATGCTTGCAACGAGCTCCTACAAGCGCGTGGAGCGCTGGATCATCGCCTTCGTGGGTATCGTGGGCTTTTCGTTCTTGGCTGAGCTTGCCCTCGTCGACGTCAACTGGCCACAGGCAGCCATCGGTTGGGTCGCCCCCAGCATGCCGCATGGTTCGGCCGCGATTATCGTAAGCGTGTTAGGGGCGGTGGTCATGCCCCACAACCTCTTTTTGCACTCCGAGGTCATCCAATCCATGCATTTTGAGGAGCAGGGCGAGCATGTCATCGAGGAGCGCCTGCGCTACGAGCTTTTCGACACACTGCTCTCGATGGGCCTCGGCTGGGCGATCAACTCGGCGATGGTCATCTTGGCCGCGACCACGTTCTTCGCTCAGGGCACCGTCGTGAGCGATCTTGCCGTAGCCGCCGCGACGCTCTCCCCCATCTTGGGAGCCGCGAGCTCGACGATCTTCGCCGTGGCGCTGCTGTTCGCGGGACTCTCGAGCAGCATCACGGCCGCGATGGCGGCGGGCACGATCAGTGCGGGAATGTGGGACGAGGAGTACGACATCCACGACCGTCATTCTTCCATCGGCGTGGCGGCCTGCCTTCTTGGCGCGGTGGCCGTCTGCCTGGTCATACGAGAGCCCTTCCAAGGGCTCATCTGGAGCCAGGCGCTGCTTTCGCTTCAGCTGCCCATCACGGTGTTCGTGCTCATCAGGCTCACGAGTTCGCCCCGCGTCATGGGCCGCTACGCCAACTCGCGACCGCTCACGGTATTGCTCATGGCAATCGGCGTGGTCGTGACAGCGCTCGACATCATGCTGCTGGCGGGAGTGTAGGGCCCCTCGCGACCTCGAGGCACATAATGACGAGCCAATGTAACGGATCCGGGGCGCCCCACCCGAGCCGGCGCAAAACAAGGGTGTACACCACCGTCCAAAAACGTCGCGTTTCACCACGTTTGGACGCAGGTGTACACCCTTGTCGCTTGAGATCGTTCGCCGTCTCCAACAGACCCTACGGAGCACGCGGCACTCTTAGCAACAGGCGTAGACCGTCTCGCCGTTCTGTTCCGCCGCGACAATCGAGACCCCGAAGACACGCTCGAGCACGCCTAGGGCAAGCATCTCCTCCGAGGTGCCCGCGGCAACGATACGTCCGCCGTCCATGACGGCGATGCGATCGCAAAAACGCAGGGCAAGCGGTAGATCGTGGATGACGACGGCCGCCGTCATGCCCTGCTCGTGCACAAGCCCCCGGGCAAGCCGCATCACGTCGAGCGCCGCACGCGGATCGAGATAGGTCGTGGGCTCATCGAGAAGCACCGTCCGGGCCTGTTGGGCGAGCACCATGGCGATAAACGCCCGCTGGCGCTCACCGCCCGAGAGCGTTCGGGCCGGTTTATGGGCGAGGGACTCGATCCCCGCCGCGCGCATCGCCTCGGCAACGACCTGCCGACCCTTCGCGTCGAGCCCGCCGAACGGCCCCATATGCACGTATCGGCCGCAGGAGACGAGCGCCTCGACGTCCATGGAGGGCGTGCGGTGGATCTGGGGCAGTAGGGCGATGCGCTCGGCGCGCTCTCGGGCGGAAAGCGCGGCGACCGGTTCTCCTTCCGTGAGTACCTCCCCCGCTGCGGGCTCGAGCACGCCGTCGATCACGCGGAGAAGCGTCGATTTGCCGCACCCGTTGGGGCCGACGATCCCCATCAAGGCATGTCGGGGCAACACGAGCGAAAGCCCATCCAGCACCGCCCGCTCACCATAGCCGAAACGCACGCCTTGAACCTCGACCGCCGCGTCCGACCCCAATTTGGGGACTGTCCCCATTTTGGGGTTGGTACGCATGGCGGGATCGCCTGCCCTATTCATCGCGATAGCCCTTTCCCCGCAAGATCAGATAGATGAAGAACGGCCCGCCCACGAGCGACAGCAAGATGCCGACCGGCAGCTCATAAGGCGCAAAGGCCGTGCGCGCCACCGTGTCACAAAAGACCGTAAACGCCGCACCGCAAAGCGCGCTCAGCGGGATGACGGCACGGTTGTCATGCCCCGCCAGGTGGCGTACCGCGTGGGGCACCATGAGTCCCACAAAGCCGATGAGACCACCAAAGCTCACCGCGCAGCCCGCGAGAAGCGCCGCTACGGCGAGCGCGACCACGCGCACCGCGACCGTCCGCATGCCGAGCCCGTGCGCGGTCTCGCGCCCCAGCGAGAGCACGTTCAGGCGGTTCGCAAGGCAACAGGCGGCAGCGATACCCACGACGGTAAGCGCCGCCGGTGCCACCAGGTTGCGCATGAGCACGCCCGAGAAACCGCCCACCAGGTAGGCGGACGAGCCCACATAGACGTTCGGCGCCACAAGCAGCACGACATTCATGCCCGCACCCGCCACGGCGTTGAGCGCCACGCCGGAAAGCACCACGGTGAGCCGCGACACGCCCGAGCGCGCCGACACGGCGAACACGAGCCCGGCGGCGATGAGCGCGCCCGCGAACGCGACAAGCGGCAGAAGCTCTCGCGGCGGGTTGTTGTAGAACATCGGGACGGCCGAGACGGCGAGCACCGCCAGACCGGCCCCGGAGTTGATGCCGATCACGCTGGGGCTCGCGAGCGGGTTGTCGAGCACCGCCTGGATCAGGGCGCCCGATACGGCGAGCGCCGCCCCGGCCACAAGGCCGGCGACGACGCGAGGCAACCGGATATTCACGATGATGTTGGCGGCCGAGGCATCGACCGGCGAGCCCGCCACATAGGCGAGGATATCACGCACCGAGACGGAGCTCGGTCCCGTGCAGAACGCCGCGAGCGAGATGAGGCAGAGGAGCGCGAAGGCGACGGCGGCCAGGCGCACGGGACGGGACAGGCGCCCTGCGGCGTGCGCCGCACGGTCACGCATCGATCTGCTCATGGAAGCTCCTCCGCTATTTCATCTTTGCCAGGGCCTTGCCCAGAATCTTATAGGATTCGGCCCATTTGGCGTTGGGCTTGCTCATGAAGTGCGCGCTGTCGAGCACCTTGTAGTTACCCTTCTTGACCGCCTTGAGCTCGCTCCACGCCGGGTTCGAGGACACGGATTGCTCGAAATTGCGATTCTGAGCGTCGGCACCGGTGCCAACGGAGATCACGAAGATGTAGTCGGGGTCGAGGTCGGCGATGGACTCGAGCGAGAAATCGCTGAGCGCGCTCGGGTTCTCGTCGCACACGTTGGTGGCACCCAGCTCCTTGAGCATCGCTCCGGTCATGCCGGTCGAATCCTGCGCGGTGACGCCCTTGGAATACGAACTCATCACGAGCACGCGCGGCGCCTTCTTGGAAACGTCGTACTTCTTGACGACCTGCTTGATCTGCGTCTGGATGTCGAGGCCGTTGCTCTGGAACAGGTCCTCGCGCCCGGTGATGGCCGTGCAGATGCGCAGCATCCGCAGGTAGTCGTCGAACGACGTGACCTTGAAGAACGCGGAGGGGATGCTGGACGCGTCGAGCGCGCTCTTGAGGTCGGACTGCGAGACGCCCGTCGAGTGCTTGCCGTCCGAAAGGCCCGTCGCGATAACGAAGTCGGGGTTCTGGCCCATGATGGACTCGAGCGAGAGCGACGTCGAGCGGCCGACGCTCGCGACCTTGGAGCTGTCGACGCCGTAATTCTCATAGGCGTCGTCCGTCGCGGCGGTGAGCTTGCCGCCGGCAAGCTCCCACACGTTGGCGAAGCTGCCCATGCAGGCGACCACACGCTGGGGATCCTTGACGGTCACGACGTTGCCCAGGTCGTCCTTGAAGCTGACGGTGCCGTCCTTCTTGACCTTGAGGTCGACGGATTTGGCGAGCTTGGAGCTGGTGTCGACCTTGGTCTTCTTGGAGGCCTTGGTCGCCGAAGAGGACGAGGCGGAGCCCGCGGCCTGCGCGCTTCCCGTGGCAGCGCCGGTGGTTTCGGTGCCGCCGCAGGCGGCAAGGCTCAGCGTGAGGGCGGCGGCAGCGGCCACGGCGGCGGCGCGATGCAGCCCCGTCTTGATCGGATGGTTCATCGGTCAGATTTTCCTTTCATCTTGCAGATGTTCAACTTGCAGCGGGGAATCAAGCCGAGGGACAGCCCGGAGCGAAAGCGCCGGGCGATAAGGGGGCGGCCAGATGCAGCCGCCCTTCCCCCGATATAAAAGCAAACTAAACCCGGCAGAATTCCCGGGCATGATCGGCGAAGAGATCACGGACCGCGGGATATTCGCCGAGGCCCGCGACGACGGGGTCGACCGCAATTCCCGCCGCGGCAAAACGCGCGGCCAGGCTGTCGGGCCGCTTTCCAAAGACCTGCCGCATGGCATGGTGGCCGGCGGCGATCATCAACGGGGCGAGCGTGACCGCCCGGACACCGGAATCCGCAATCTCGCGAACGGTCGCATCCGAGGTGGTCATCGTGGTCAGGATCGCGTCATCGCGTCCCCGCGCATCAAGGGCACGGCGCAGGGCATCGAGCGCATCGAAGGCGCTCTCCCCCGCCGGACGCGGACAATCCGCCGGCCAAGACTCCCCGTGCGCGACGAGCACCACGCGGGCATTCGTGCGACGCGGATGCTCCGCACCCAGGATCTCCGCGAGCCTCACGGCATCCGCGTGACAGGCGACAAGCGGTTGCCCCACCCGCGCGGTATCCCCGCAGGCGGCCTGCACCCGCGCACGCAGATCGTGCATGGCCCAGCCTTCGGCGAAAAACCCGGGCTGCACGGCGATGTGCCTACAGCCCTCACGCGCGAGCCGGGCCAACGTGTCCTCGAGCGAGACGCAGGCACGCCTCTGCTTGGCGAGGACCTCCATGACCGCCGTGCTTGTGAACGCAGAGACACATCGCGCGGGCGCCACGGCCCCGCCCACGCAGGCCGCGATCGGCTCAATCGTACGGGCCGCAGCGCCTTCCTGCGCCGTTCCGTACGCCGCGAACACCACGGCGTCCATGGGGCCGCGTTCGCCGCACCCGCCGGCAGCACGCACCGACGGCTGCCCATCCGCACGTGCCTCCAACGACCGTCCATCGATATACGTCCCCAACGAACGGTCCTAGCCCTCGATCTCGAGCGGCACGCGAAAGACCTGCTTGTCGTGCTCGACATGAAAGGCCTTGAGCACCAGGTCGTCGCGATGCTCGAGCGAGAGGATCAGATACGCGGCCGTCGAATCGAAGGCCAGGCGCTTGTCCTCCTCCGACGGACGCGACGGGCTCTCGGGATGCGAGTGCCAGTTGCCCAGCATCTCCCAGCCGTTCGCGCGCGCGTCCTTGACGGCAGCGAGCTGCTCACGCGGGTCCATCGAGAAGTGCTCGTTGCTCTCGTCGATGTTCGTGAGCAGGTACACGTGCTCGATCGTGCCCACGGCGTCCTCGCCCTCACCGGTCACGGTGCCGGCGATAAGACCGCAGGCCTCGTTGGGAAGCCCAGCCTCGGCATGCGCCACGATGCGCGCGTAATCCTCAGCGGAAAGCTTCAGGCTCTCGACGCGCGGCATGGCTACTCCCCCTCCTTGAGGTTGGCACCATGCACGGCATCGGCACACTCGGGCTGCTCATAGTCGATGAGCTCGGTGATGGTGGGATGCTCGCCGCAGATGGCGCAGTTGGGGTCAGCCGGCGGCAGCTTGATGGTATGGAACTCACCCGCGAGCGCATCGTAGGTGAGCAGCTTGCCGGTAAGCAGGTTGCCGATGCCCAGGATGTACTTGATAGCCTCGAGTGCCTCCAGGCAGCCGATGACGCCGGCCATAGCACCGATCACGCCGGCCTGCTTGCAGGTAGGCACGGCGTCCTTGGGCGGCATCGTCTTGAAAACGCAGCGGTAGCACGGACCCTCGCCCGGCACATAGGTCATAAGCTGGCCCTTGAAGCGGATGATGCCCGCATGTACGAAGGGCTTCTTGGCCATGACGCAGGCGTCGTTGATAAGGAACTTCGTGGGAAAGTTGTCCACGCCGTCGATCACAAAGTCGTAGTCGGCGATCAGGTCGGCGATGTTGGAGGAGTCGACGAACTCCTGATACGTATTAACCGTGACATCGGGGTTGATGTCGTTCATGGTCTCCTTGGCGCTCTCGACCTTGGGCTCACCGATGTTGGAGGTGGCGTGGATCACCTGACGCTGCAGGTTGGAGAGATCGACCTCATCGGCATCGACGATGCCGATCGTACCCACGCCGGCCGCAGCCAGATAAAGCGCCGCAGGCGCGCCCAGACCACCGGCACCGATGATCAGAACCTTGGCGTTAAGAAGCTTCTTTTGCCCCTTGACACCCACCTCTTTCAAGATGATGTGGCGCGAATAGCGCTCAAGCTGCTCGTTCGAAAAAGCCATGTGATAGCTCCCTTCGCACAGATTGAAACGGGGATCAGCTAAAAACGTTCCAGGTGCCGCAGGTTGCCGCGAAAGAGGAGCGCCGCGTACTTAAGGTACGCAAGCGACGGCTTGAGCGGCAAGATGCGGTGCCTGGGGCGTTTTTAGCAGCAGCCGCCGCCCATGAAGTACAGAAACTCCACCGTGTCGCCATCGTGCAGCACATGGCTGTCGAAGTCCTTGTGGTCGACGAACTCGTCGTTGACCGAGACGGTCACGTACTCGGGAGTCTCGACGTTCTCGGCGGCCACGAGCTGGGTCACGGTCAGGCCCTCGTCGTACTCTTTCTGCTTGCCGGTGACGGTGATCTTCATATCGGTTCCTTTCGATCGGGCGCACCGCGGCGCGCCGCGGTTGATATACGTATCTGTCGCGCGGGCGTCCTTAGGCGAGCGCGCCGTCGATGAATTCCTCGAGCTCCTCGAGCTTCTTGAAGCCCACCGTACGGGCGGCCTCCTTGCCCCCGTTGAACAGGACGAGCGTCGGGGCGGCCATGACGCCGTTGTCGACCGCCACCTGGGTGTCGAAGTTGATGTTGAGCTTGACGATGTCGAGCTTGCCGGCGCGCGCCTCCTCGAGCTTCGCGAGCTGCGGGTTCAGACGCTTGCAGGGGATGCAGGTGTCGGAGTAGAAGTCGACGAGCACCGGACCCTCGGCCTTGAGCACGCGCTCCTCGAACCCGTCCGCATCGATGCGATCTGCCATATCGGTTCCTCCTTGTTCCTACTTACTCGTCCACGAGCTTCTTGACGTACAGGTCGAACGTGCCCTCGCCGGCGGGCGTCAGGCGCAGCACCTGCTGGCCGTCGTCCTTGAGCGAGCGCGGCACGTTCTGCATAGGCTCGCCCTCGTTGAGATGCACCTTGAGCACCTGGCCCACCTCGAGCTCCTCGATGGCGGCCTTGGCGCGCACAAAGGTCATGGGGCAGACGGCGTCGGTGATGTCGACCTCGTCGTCGAAAGCGATCTCTTCCTGGGCCATGGGGCCCTCCTTTCACAGACGGCGCGGGAGATGCCCGGCCGAACGATTCTACTTATCGGTTCCCACCAGCGGCTTGACGGGCTCGCCCGACTTGGGCGCATGCTCGTTGTAGGCGGCGGTCACGGCCTCGACCATGCCGTCCCAGCCCTCACGCTCGAGCGTGAACTTAAAACGGTCACCCGCCTTGGCGTGATCGTCGAACCACTGGATGGCGGCATCGGCCACAGCGATGAGCTGCTCGTCGCTTTCGATGGGCGGCAGGAACGATTTGGCCTTGGTGATATGGTTGCCAAACAAGCCTCCGAAGCACACGTTGTAGACCGGCTGGGTCTCCCAGGCGTCCACGGGGCACTTCTGCGAGCACTTGCCGCAGCTCGCGCACTTGTCCTTATCGACGGTGATGGTCTCGCCGTCATCGGTAATCGCACCAAAGGAGCAGACCTTCGAGCAGATGCCGCAGTGGATGCAGGCGTCCGGCACCCAGGTGACCTTGCGGCCGCCCTTGATGCCCATGTCGTTCTCCTCGGCCTTGAGGCAGTTGTTCTGGCAGCCCGTCACGCCGAACTTGAACTTACCGGGCAGGTCGCGGCCAAAGTAGCGCTCGTCGAGTTCCTTTGCCACGGCGTAGCTGTCGATGTTGCCCGAGGGACACGAAACGCAGCCCTGGCAACCGGTAACGGTGCGCACGCGCGCGCCGCAGCAGCCGGGTTCGACGCCGCCTTTTGCGAGCGTTGCCTTGACCTCGTCGGCATCCTCCACGTTGATCCAGGGAATCTCGATGGACTGACGGCTCGTGTTGTGGATGTAACCGTGGCCGTACTTCTCGGCCACGTCGGCAACCGCACGCAGCTGCTCTGCCGTCAGATGCCCACCGATTACGCGCAAGCGCAAACTGTAGTAGCCTTTTTGCTTCTGTGCCATGAAGCCGCCCTTCTTGAGTGCGGCGTTATCGATCTTTGCCATGTAATCCTCTCCCCTTTTAAATCTCTTCGGAAGCGGTCAGTGCGCGATCGAAATCCTCGGTCAGATCATCAAGGTTCTCGATCCCGACGGACAGGCGAATCGTGTCGGGCCACACACCCGCCGCTTCCTGCTCCTGTGCGGAATTATCGGCGAAAACGGTCGTCGCCGGATGTGTGATGAGCGTCTTGGTGTCGCCGATGTTGCTCACGCGCAGTGGCAGCTTCACACCGTCGATTACCTTGAAGGCCCGCTCCTTGGAGCCCACGCGGATCGACATGAGCGCACCGAAACCGCGGCCGGCAAACTGCCGATCGGCAAGGGCGTGGCCGGGATGGGCCGCAAGGCCCGGATAATCGACCTCGACACCATGACCACTCGAGGCGAACCACTCGGCCAGCCCCTGCGCGTTTGAGCAGGCGCGCTCCATGCGCAACGCAAGCGTCTCGATGCCCGTGCAGTTGAGAAACGCATTTTGCGGCGACAGGCACGCGCCGGTATCGCGAAAGAGCCCTTGGCGCAGTTTGACGATATAGGCCATATTGCGAAACTTGGCCCACTTAGCCATGCCGGGATAGCGCTCCGGGTCCCATGGGCCGCGGCCGGAATCGATGATCACGCCGCTGATGGCGTTGCTGTGGCCGTTGATGTACTTGCTCGACGACTCGACTACCACGTCGGCACCCAACGCGAGCGGACGACACAGGTAGGGCGTGGCAACCGTGTTGTCGACGATAAAACCGATCCCATGCTCGTGTGCAAACGTCGCAACGGCCGCAACGTCGAGCACCTCGAGCTTGGGGTTCGAGATCGTCTCGGCAAAGATCACACGGGTGCGGTCGTCGACCACACGGGCGAGCTCCTCAGGGGTAACCCGTGGCACATAGACCGTCTCGATGCCAAACTCGCGCAGGCTCTCAAAGAGCTCGAGGGTACCGCCATAGAGACACGCCCCCGCGACGATCTTGTCGCCGGCTCGCACCACGTTGGAGACGGCATTGAAGATCGCCGCCATGCCCGATGCGGTGGCGACGGCCGCAAAGCCGCCCTCGAGCGCGGCCATACGGCGCTCGAACGCCGCGACCGTGGGGTTTCCCAGGCGCGTATAGACATACCCCGGGGCACGCCCGCCGGCGACGGCGGCGTGATGCTCCTCGTCATCATAGGCATAGGCGCTCGTCTGATAGATCGGTGGCGTCGTCGATTCCACCGCAAAGGGCTCGTGACGGCGCGCATGCAAAAGCGCCGTCTCGAACCGCATCCCGTCGATACAGCCCCCGTTCGCTTCGCTCATCCTTTTCGTCCCCCTACCGCGCCCGCGGGCGCAATCGCTCATCTTGGCGCACCATTTTGCAACAAATCCTACTAACCGTATAGGTTAAATCACGTATTCAGGTCCCTTTTGTTTCGACTTGATAAAGTGATCGTAGACACGCTTTTTATACCAGGCGAAATCAGCGCTGCCGCGATCACGCGGGCGGCCGAGCTGAACATCGACGATCTCCTCGATCTTGCCCGGACGACTCGACATGACCACGATGCGGTCGGCCAGGTACACGGCCTCCTCGATATCGTGGGTCACCATCGCCATGGTGCCGCCCTGCTCGGCGTGAATGCGCAGCAGCTCCTCCTGCAGCTCCATCTTGGTAAAGGCGTCAAGGGCGCCGAAGGGCTCATCGAGCAGCAGGATCTCGGGGTTCGTGGCAAGTGCGCGGGCGATGGCGGCGCGCTGCGACATACCGCCCGAGAGCTGTGCGGGGTAGGCGTCGGCGAACTCCTCAAGGTCAACCGTCTTGAGCAGACGATTCGAGATCTGAGACCGCTCCTGGGCCGGGCGATCGCGCAAGCCGAACTCCACGTTGTCGCGGATACTCATCCAGGGAAACAGGCGGTGCTCCTGGAAGATCATGGTCCGATCGGGGCCGGGACCCGTGACGGGCTTGCCGTCGAGCTCCACCGCACCCGTGGTGGGACGCTCAAGCCCGGCGATAATCTTGAGCAATGTGGACTTGCCGCATCCGGAATGGCCCACGATGACCAGAAACTCGCCGGCACGGATATCCAGATCGATATGGTCGAGCACGTGACGCGTCTCGCCCTTGATCGAAAAGTCCTTATTGAGGTCCCTGATCGTAAGTTCGTTCGACATGATGCCCTCCTAGTTCTTCTTCTGCTGCCACGGGGTCGCGGCGCGTGCGATGATGCTGAGCACCATATCCATAAGCACGCCGGCAACGGCGATGGCGATGATGCCGGCGAACACGATGGAATAGTCCATGAGTGTGCGGGCGTCGTTGATCCTAAAGCCGATACCCGAACTCGCAGCGATCATCTCGGAGCCCACAACGGCCATCCAGGCGATGCCGAGGGCAAGCTTGAGACCTACAAAGATCGAGGGCAGCGCACTCGGCAGATAGATCTGACGGAACATCTGCCAACCCGAGAGGCGATACATCCGTCCCACCTCGACGAGCTTGGGGTCGGTGCGTTCGATGCCGTCGATGGTGTTGACGAGCACCGGGAAGAAGCTCGCCAAGAAGATGACGGCGACCTTGGACTCCTCGCCGATACCGAACCAGATCACCAGGAGCGGCACCCAGGCCATCATGGGAATCTGACGCACGGCCTTAAAGGCGAGCGAGAAGAACTTATGGGCCGATACGCTCATGCCCATGACCACGCCAAAGAAGATACCGGCAACGACGGCGATGGCGTAGCCCTCGAGGATGCGCAAGATGCTGATCGCAAGATCACCCTTAAAGGTGCCCGTGGCGAGCTGCTGCACGAGCGTGGTAACCACCGACGAGATCGTGGGCAGCACGACCGTGGAAAGCAGTCCCGTCGAGGTGGCCACATGCCAGGCGACGAGCACCCATACGGGAAGGATGAGCGCAAAAAGGGTGTCGAGGAGCTTTGCCGTCGGGGTCTGCGCCACGGCACCCTGGGCGACAAGCGCCATCTGCACACGACGCCGAGCGGCAACGATGACGACGCTCGCGGCAAGCGCGAGTGCGATCACGGGCAGCGTGCCGATCAGTCCCTGAATCACTTGCTCCTGCTTGCGGGCGGCGCGATCCTCGGGGCTCGCGACGCTCGCGGCGATGGCGGCCGTGGCGAGCTTGGCACCATCGGTACCCTTGCCATCGGAACCATACTCATCGATCGCCTGCTTGAGGTAGCTCGAATCGGTCCAGGCGTCGATGTCGACCTCACTCTGGATGATCTTGTTGTCGAGCTCGAACTTCTGCACGCTCTTCAGGGATTTGAGCATATCGTCCGAAAGCGAGGCCGGGCGCAAGGTCTCCTGATCGGCCGCATTTTGAGCCTTGATGACCTCGATCGGATTACCGGATCTTTCGGAGTTGAGCTTGATAAAGCCGTCCGGATCGGCGATGACGTCGGTGCGAGCCTTGAGGAGGGCCTTGAGGAGGGCCACCGTCACATCGCGGTGGTCCTTGAGATAAGCCGTGCGTCCAATGACCACCGTGGGCTCGAAGTACTCGGCCGGATCGGCTTTGGCACCGTCATGGAGCACCTGGACCAGACCCTCGTCAACGAGCTGCTGCTCCTGTCCGCCGCTCACCACCGCGGCATCGACACCGCCCGAGGCAAGTGTCGACAGGCCGTCGGGGAGCGAGGCGTTGACCGGCTCCACGTCATCGAAGGTGAGTCCGGCCTCCCCCAGCACACGCACCAAATACATTTGCGGGGTGGCGCCGCGCATGTAGGCGATCTTCTTGCCCTTGAGATCCTTGAGGCTCTTGATGCCCGAGCTCTTGGAGACAACCAGACGCCAGCCCGAGCCAAAGTCCGTCACCGCGAGCAGCGTGGTGTCGATCCCTTTGGACTTGCCCAGGATGCCGGCAAAGCCCGCATAGTCAACGTAGTCGAGATCACCCGAGCTCAGAGCCTCGTGAAGTGCCGGCGCGGCGCCCACAAAGCCCGTCACCTCGGCCTTATAGCCAAGCGGTTCAAGATACTCGTCCAGATAGCCTTTGACATCGGCCACGCCCAAAAGACCGTTAGAGAAGTTGTTGCCGCTCGAGGGAAATCCGATGCGTACCGTCTTGAGCTCGGCGCTATCGGCTGCCACGGCTGTACGAGGCAAGGCGGAAAGCGCCGCCACCGCCGCAACGAGCACCGCAAACAGAAACGCGCACATGCGGCGCCTCCTATCGGTGCCGTACCCGCCTCTCCTTGTGGACTCGTCAATCAAAGCCATGTCCGATGCCTCCTCTAAGGAAGGACGCGGACCCATACCGCGTCCAAGTGACTTCTTAGGTTCGGCATTATATCCGTCTTCCCTACTAGGTTTATAGGGAATATAAGCAGACACCCCTACAAGAACCAGCCAGCCGGTTATCGCTATCCCAGATACCCCCATGCAAAATGATCCCAAAGTGCCAGGGGCAAATGGACCATCCGTCCCGTTCGGTAAAGGTGGTCCATTTGCCCCTGGCACTTTGGGATCAAAAAAGGCCCCGGATGGGTATCCATCCGGGACCTGACAGGCGAGGTCACATGCGATGCGCGCTACTCTTCAACGAGCTCGAATTGATCGGGGCCGACTCCGCAGAGAGGGCAAACGTAATCCTCCGGGAGCTCGGGAGTATCGACCTCAACCTCATATCCGCATACCGTGCAGACAAACTTATAGGTCTTCTTCTCTTCAGCCATGATGTTCTCCTCTCGAACGTGACTGTTTGTGTACTTCACTTAATAGTATATAGTCCTATTAGTAAAATACAACAGCCAAAGCAACAATTCTGGGAACATGGCGCCAGCCCCTTTCTCGCTCCTCTTATGCCCACATAGAGAAATGGGGTAAACAATAAACATTGTTTACCCCAAATCTTAAGTAATGGAATGGATTCGTTGCAGCCTAGCGGTTTCGCTCTTTAAGGGCGCGATCGATCTCGCGTTGAACATCGCGCTTGGCCATATCCTCGCGCTTGTCATAGAGTTTCTTGCCGCGACCCAATCCCAGCAAAAGCTTGACGCGTCCATCGACATTGAAATACAGCTCCAGCGGTACCAGTGCATAGCCGCGATTGCGAAGCTTGCCGTCCAAAAAATCAATCTCCTTGCGATGGAGCAACAACTTACGGCGACGATCGGGATCGCGATTCCAAACCCCGCCATGGCTATAGGGATGAATATGCATGCCCACCAGCCAGCATTCACCGCCGCGAATCAGCGCAAACGTATCGGTGATCTGGCAAGCGCGCTCGCGAATGCTCTTGACCTCGGTGCCGGTCAGCTCAATGCCGCACTCAAACGTCTCGTCGATAAAATACTCGTGATGAGCCGAACGATTTTTAGAGATGAGTTTTCGCTCGCGTTTACTCGGCATCGTCGGTCTCCTCCGATTTCGCAGGCTTCTCGACAGCGCACTGCGCCCCGGCCGCAGCGTCCTTGCGCTTCGCCTTGCGCTCGGCGTTGAGCTCGGCATCGCTCTCGCGCACCAGCTTGACGATTGCCGCACAGGCCTCCTCGCCCACCAAGTCGCGCGCGCGGAGCGTCAAACGTGTGGCCTCCTGCTTGTCGCCCTCACCCGCCGCATCGGTCGCGCACATGATCAAGCAGATCGCGATCTCGGCCGAGGGCGAGGTCGGAACGCCCTGAAGACCCAGCTCGCCCATCACATGGTCATCACTCTCGCCCATTGCATCAGGGTAATCGTTGGTGAGGGTATTGACCAGGCGCTCGGTATGTGGGTCATGCGGCGCCAAACGCATGGCAAGACGCGCACAGCCCACCGCGGCAGAAGCGTTATCGTTCTCGGGATCCAAAAAGAATTGTCCCAGATTGCTGTACGCACGCGCCGCGCTCTTGCCGTCGCTCGCACGCTCAAGCACCGAGAACGACAAAGAAGCCCACTCCTGCTTGTCGCCGAGCGCGCGGAATAGCTCCGCCAGATCCAATCGATAGCTGCAGTTCATGGGATTCCATCGCACAGCCTGCATCAGGGCGTTGCGCGCCTCAACGTAATCCTGCTTGCGGATGTAGGCAAAAGCAAGATCCGAATACAAGCGGTCAAAAGGCACATCGACCTGAACCAGCTCGCGCGGATCCTTCTCGACACGGCGATACGCAAGACGGTCAAATGCCGACTCAAAGCTAAAGTACTGTTTGGTCTCCGTGGTCTTGCATACGGCATCGATATACTCCTCGGCCAGCTCGACCAAGCGCTCGAGCAGTGGAATAGCCGTAGCGAGGTCACCCTGCGCCAGATAGTTCTCGGCGTATGCGATATCTTCGACACTCACAGGCAGGTCCATGAGTCCTCCTCAGGCTCTTGCGGCAGGCAGACGTTATTGCCCTGCCGTTTTGGGTCAATATAAAAACCCCGAACCACCTAAGCAGTCCGGGGAATCAATTCTGGTAGCCCGTACCAGATTCGAACTGGTGATCTCCGCCTTGAGAGGGCGGCGTCCTAAACCGCTAGACGAACGGGCCATATGTAGCGATGCAATTGGCTGGGATGGAGGGAGTCGAACCCCCATTGACGGAACCAGAATCCGCTGTCCTGCCATTAGACGACATCCCAAAGTATGCATCCACTGCGCTCGGCTGTGCCTTCGCGCAAGAAAGAAATATACGGGAACAGCCAACCGCGCGCAAGCCCCAATTTTGACTTTTTTGAAATCGCTTCATCTTATGGAGGACCTGTGAACAAACGCGCTTCCCCATTCAAAACGGCCGGAGACTCCCCGCTCCCCATCTCGCAATAACCGCTCGCAGAAGCGCTGGCCACTGCGCCGTATCGCACGTGCAAGAATCAAATGAAACAGATCCCCCACCCGGACAGCGAGGTCCCCCCCGATGGAAGAAGCACTCAACTACCTGTGGGAAACACTCGAGCTCGAGATCTCCACCGCCGAATGGCCCCTCGCGCACGAGCTGCATCCCAGCATTCGCGATGATGTCGACATCCTTCAGGCAACCTATCGGGGCGGCACCTTCCTGCTGTTCCACATCGACTGGAGCTCATCGCTTTTCGACATCAAGCGCATGTATGCGGGGCTCGTAAGGCGCTGGAACCGCCCGACCGTCGTTGTCGAGAGGCGCCTCATGCGGCGCCAGTGCGACTCGCTGCGCAAGGCCAACATACCTTTCATCGTGCCGGGCCATCAAATTTTCCTGCCGTTTATGGACGAGGAATACTGGACGGAGAAACCCTCCAAGCATGATCTCATCCAAACGACGAGCGAATGGGCCGCCGGAACTTCCGATACCGTCGGCAACCGACCGGTCGAGATGTCGGTACCCGATTAGACCCCTTCGCCCTGACGACGAATGTTTGACGCAAGGACGGCGCTAGTCGCGCTTGATCCAAGAGGTCTCGGGGCGGCAGATAAGCCGGGCGTTGTTGTATGCCATGTCAAGGGTGAGGCAGGTTCGCGCGGCATAGAACCCGTCCTCGCGCTGGATAGTCAACGCGAGCTCCGGCTTATCACCCGTCAGACAGAGCGGAAGCAACAGCTGAATACGGCCACCGTAAAACTGAGGCACGGCAAGGGTATAGTTGGCAGCCGCTCGACGGGCCGCCTCCACCACCGCGCCCTCGAAGGCCCGGCGGAGCAGCAGCGAGTTGCCCTCGCCCATCAAGACCTTGGGAATACGCGAAAGGTTTTCCTCGTCACCCAGGATATGGTCGATATTGGAGCGAATGGGCAGGCGATAATCGAAAACGAGCTCAGAGGGGTCCTCCGCAAAGCGCACACGGCACGGCAGATACTCAAACGACACCAATGCGGGATCGCTCTCCTTGAAAAAGCCCTTGAGAAACCAACGCTGACGAGCATCGGGCTTGGCGTTGGGCTCGAACAGCGCGTAGACGGTCTCATAACGAGGCGTATAGAGGCCCGTGTTGAACAGGCATAGATCCCTATCGAACACGAGCGGTAGCGTCGAGGGAGAAACGGCGCCGTCGGCATCGCGCTCGACAAGATTGACGGCACGACTAAACGAGAACGAAAGGTAGTTCTTGAGGATACGGTTATTGGGGCCCCAGTCCTCGCGGTCCGCCAGGTCGACCAGCCGGTCATAACAGGGCTCGGGACAGAAGGCAAACTGATAGAGGTTGGAACAAAGCGTTTCGGGAACGATCATGACAAGCCCCTTTCACGAGACGAAGAAAGACATGGTTGCCGATAGATTTTAGGACATGGCCTACTTGGCGTATCCGCAAAGAAGCAGATCTCACTCCCGCGCCTCGTGTATCCAACGGTCGAACGTCCCCACGCACACGCCGAGTCGCTCCGCAGCCTCTTTGCGGGTGATCTGATGTCGCTCATAGGACATGCGCACCGCCGCAAATGCACGCGGCACCTGTTTGCGCGGCCTTCCAAAGCGTACACCCCGGGCCCGCGCGGCCGCTATGCCCTCGGCTTGACGCCGATGTATGTTCTCACGCTCCTTTTGAGCCACATAGCTCAAAAGCTGTAAAACAATGTCGGCGATAAGTGCGGCCGTCACATCGCAGGCGCGCTCACGCGTATCCAACAGCGGCATGTCGAGGACCACGATCTGCGCGCCCTTGACTTTGGTGATCCGGCGCCATTCCTCAAGGATCTCATCGTAATTGCGGCCCAAGCGGTCGATGGAGGGCACCGCAAGCACGTCCTCGGGTTCCAGCCGCGCCATGAGGGCACGATAGGCTGGACGATCGAAATTCTTGCCGCTTGCCTTGTCCGCGAAGATATCGGCCGCATCGACTCCCGCAACGCGCAAAGCATCAAGTTGCCGTCGCAGATTTTGATCGCGCGTGCTTACTCTTGCATAGCCGTAGACCGTACCCATTGTGGCCTCGCCTTTCCCTAGACTGGTACAACGGGGACAGGTTACTGGGCGTCAAACCGCGATGAGCGGCAATGGGTGTCAAAAAAAAGCGGGGGCAGCAAAAACGCCCCCGCTCAAACACAACCCAGGTTTAGGAGATATTGCCCAAAAACGCCTTGGTGCGCTCGCTTTTGGGATGATCGAAGACCTCCGAAGGCGTGCCTTCCTCCACGATCACGCCCCCATCCATAAAGACCACGCGATCGGCAACGTCGCGGGCAAAGCCCATCTCGTGCGTCACCACGATCATCGTCATGCCGTCGCGGGCCAGATCGCGCATGACGCCAAGCACATCGCGCACGAGTTCGGGATCAAGGGCCGACGTCGCTTCGTCAAAAAGCATGACGTGCGGATTCATCGAGAGGGCGCGCGCGATAGCCACACGTTGTTGCTGGCCGCCCGAAAGCTGACTCGGCATAAAGTCGATACGCTCGGCCAGACCCACCTTGGTGAGCTCCTCGATCGCAATCTTCTCCGCTTCTTCCTTGCTGCGCTTGAGTACCTTCTGCTGCGCGAGCATGACGTTCTTTTTGACCGAGAGGTGCGGGAACAGGTTGAACTGCTGGAACACCATGCCCAAGTGCGTGCGAACCCGGTTGAGGTCGACGCCCTTCTCGCAGACGTTCACGCCCTCGACGGTGATGCTGCCCGACGTGGGCTCCTCGAGACGGTTGATGCAGCGCAGCATCGTCGACTTGCCGGAACCCGAGGGCCCAAGTACCACAACGACCTCGCCCTTATGCACGTCCAGATCGATATCACGCAGGACGACGTTGTCGCCATAGGCCTTTTGAAGGTTCTTGATGCTCACCACGACCTCGGAGGCCGCATTGTTGTTGTCTGCCATGACGGTTCCTCCTTACAGGCCCACGGTATGATCGGCCGGCGTGGGCACGACCTCGCCGGCGCTCTTGACGGGACGTTTCTTCTTGCCGGCATCGGTACCCAGCAGCCTGCCCTCGAGCTTGCCCACCAGATGGGCCAGAGGCAGGGTGATCACCAGGTAGAACAGGGCGGCGACCACATAGGGGGTGATGGATCCCGTAGTCGCCACGATGGTGCGGGCATTCATGACGATCTCGACCACGCCCACGGCCGCGAGCAACGAGGTGTCCTTGTACAGCAAGATGAACTCACTGGTCAGGGTGGGCAACACGTTACGGAACGTCTGCGGAATCATAACGTAGAGCAGCGTCTGGAAGGCGTTCATGCCCAGCGAGCGAGCGGCCTCGTTTTGGCCCTTGGGGATCGACTGGATGCCCGCGCGGAAGATCTCGCACAGATAGGCAGACGAGTTCATGGCCATGACGATCACGCCCAACACGTAGTCATCGACCTTGACGCCCGCAAGTGGCAGGCCGAAGAACGCGATATAGATCTGTAGGAAGGCGGGCGTGCCGCGGATGATATTGACATAGATGCTCGCCAGGCAGCGCAGAATACGCGACTTGGAGATACGCATGAGCGACAGCGCGAAACCGAACGGAATGGCGAGCGGGAAGGCGACCAGCACGATAGACAGGGACATCAAGAAGCCCTTGAACACCATGGGCAGGCTCTGCACCAAGATGACCGGGTTCAAAAACAGACGCAGGAACATATTGGAGTTCCATGCCTTGACCCAATCCTGCTGCTCGAGCGAGCTCACCAGGTTGTCAAAAAACGTGACACCCTTGATTTCGACCGACGGAACCTGCGGGACCTTATGGCTGCTGCCGTCGGCAAGCGTATAGGTGGCGCTGAAATTCTCGGTGCCGCCCTCCGTGGGGAAGGTGACGCCGTAGAGCTCGAGCCTAAAGAAGCCGCCGGCGGGAGCATCCTGGCCAAAATCGACCTTGAGCGTCTGGCCTTTCGCCGTAAGCGACGGCTTCATGGGCGTACGGTCCATAAGGTCCTCGCCCGAAAGCATGGTGAGGCGGGCGCCGTCAGTCTCGAAGGTCGTGCCCTCGGGCAGCGTGAGCGTAAGCCCGTTTACGGACTCGTCCGGGTCGGCCTGAACCTCCCACGTCAGGCGCGTCTCGGTACCGCCGATAACGTCGCTGCCCGACCCGGCATTGGGGCGTGCGGTGAGCTTGGCGCTGTCAAGCGCGACGGCGTTCCGCGGAACGGACAGACCTGCGCAAAGCAGGGCGCAGGCCACGAGCAGCGAGACCGCCACCCTTTTTAGGAGAGCGGGGCCGCATACGTGAGACACCCGCTGTTTCTCGAGATGGAACAACGTGACTCCTATCGTTTCCATTACTTGCTGACGGTTGGCAATTATACGGCCGGGAAGGCCATGGGCACGTCACAAGGGTGCAGGTTGATAAACCGCAAAGGCCCTCCCCGCACAGGCGGAGAGGGCCAAAAAGCTAGCAAGCAGCTCAGATTACTTGATGCTGTACTGCTCCATCAGGGCGTCCACGGTGCCGTCGTCCGTCAGGTCCTTGATAGCCTGGTTGATATCGGACTGCAGCTTGGTGTTGCCCTTGTTGATGGCGATGGCGTACTCCTCGCCGGTGCTGATCTGCTTGATGGTGTGGCAGGTGTTGAACTGCTCGGCGGTCAGCTGGCTTGCGACGGAACGGTTGGTCACCACGGCGTCACCCTTGTCGGACTGCAGGGCGCTGAAGCACTCGGTGGCATCCTTGTAGGGAACGATCTTAGCCTTGGGGAAGTTCTCCTCGGCAAAGTCCTCGGCGGTGGAACCGGACTGGACGATGATGGTGGCATCGGCACTGTTGAGCTTGTCGGTGTAGTTGTCGGCGGTGATGTCGGCGTTATCGGCCTTGGTCACGATCGCCTGATCATCCATGTAGTAGGAATCGGAAAAGGAAACCTCCTTCTCACGCTCGGGGGTATCGGTGATGGCGGCGATGGCGACATCGTACTTGGCGCCCGAGGCGACGCCGGGGATCAGGGTATCGAAGTCGTTGTTGACGAACTCGACGTCCAGGCCCAGCTTCTCACCGACCTTCTGGATCAGCTCGAGGTCGAAGCCCTTGTAGTCGCCGTTGTCGTCCTTGTACTCGAACGGGGCGTACTCGGCAGACGTACCGACGGTCAGCGTACCGTCCTTGACGAGCGCGTATTCCTTGGCGCCATCGACCTTCTCGACCTTGGCCTCATCGGAGCTGGAAGAGCCCGCGGCAGAGCCCGAGGTGGTGTTGGACGAGCCGCAGCCCGCAAGCCCCAAAACGAGTGCCATGGCACCCGTGGCGGCAAGCGCGCCGAGTTTCTTGATCTTCATGGGTTTCTCCTTCCCGGTGGCCCCAATCTCCGGGGCCTCTAAAAACTGGAGGATATTATGCGCCCATTTATGCATAATCGCAACGCGAAAACCAATCGTAACAATGCCAAATCAAGCCCCAAGGTGCTCCACCAAGTAAAAGTCATTGCTGCGCAATCGTTCTTAACATTTTAATCTCTGCAGCATAACCAGGCATTTTGTTGGGCGTCTCCAAAATAAAGGGAAGATCGCGAAGGCGTGTGTTAGATACAATTTTTTGCATAACATGCCTACCGCCGCCCAATTCCTCGCACCCCAGGTAGCCCTGTCCGATGCACTCATGGCGGTCCTTGTGCGCACCACAGGGGTTCTTGGAATCGTTGATATGCACCGCGTGCAGGCGCTCGATGCCCACGGTACGGTCGAACTCGTCGAGCACACCGTCCAGATCGTGGATGATATCGTAGCCGGCATCGCTCACATGACAGGTGTCCAGACACACGCCGAGCTTGCCCGTCAGCTCGGGCCGACGAAGCTCCACGCCCTCGACGATGCGGGCGAGCTCCTCAAACCTGCTGCCCACCTCGGTGCCCTTGCCAGCCATGGTCTCGAGCAGCACGCAGGTCGACTGACCCTCGAACATCACCTGGCAGAGCGCCTCGACGATGAGCTCGATGCCCGCGTCGACGCCTTGTCCCACATGCGCGCCGGGGTGGAAGTTGTAGTAATTACCCGGCAGCGCCTCCAGGCGTCTCAGATCCTCAGCCATGGCCTCGAGGGCAAAGGCACGGGCATGCTCCTTGGCCGAACACGGGTTATAGGTATAGGGGGCGTGAGCCACCAGCTTGCCAAAACCGTTTTGCTCCATGAGCTCGATGAGCGCCGTAACATCGTCGGGATCCACCGCCTTCGCCGCGCCGCCGCGGGGATTGCGGGTAAAGAACGCAAAGGTGTTTGCCCCGATGGAGAGCGCCGCCTCCCCCATGGCCCTGTATCCCTTGCTTGTTGAAAGATGGCATCCGATCGTCAGCATATCTATCCTCATGTTCCTATAACTTACTCGCGGTGCAGACGGCCAAAAACCCTGAGCGCAGCCGTCACGGGCCCCGGCTGAAAGCGTCGACGCACGTCGTCGAGACGCTCCGGAATATCGATATGCTGCGGACAATGCCGAGCACACTTGCCGCAGCCGATACAGTTGCTCACCAGCTTGGGCTCCGCGGTCCGTACTGCGCTGCCGCAATAGTACTGCCATATACCGGTAAACCAACTGTGGGCATAGCTCGCGTTGTAAGCCGAAAAGCTCGCCGGGATGTTGACCCCGCGAGGGCATGGCATGCAATAGCCGCAGCCGGTACAGGGCACACGGTTGACCCGTTCAAACTCGGCAACCACGCGTGCAATCGTGTCGAGCTGCTCGGTGGTCATCGAATCCGGAAGCGAACGTTCGGCGATCGCGACATTCTCCTCCACTTGTTCGGGCGCAGTCATGCCCGAAAGCAGCATCGTTACCTGAGGGTGGTTCCATACCCACGAGAGACCCCAAGCCGCCGGCGTGCCAAGAGCCGAGTCGCCCGCGCCATCGAAGATGCAACGGGCCGTCGGCGGCAGCTTGCCTGCAAGGCGCCCGCCCAACAACGGCTCCATGACAAAGACCGCAAGACCGCGATCGGCGGCGGCTTCAAGACCGGCCGTCCCGGCCTGATAATGCTCGCCGGCATAGTTGTACTGAATCTGGCAGAAATCCCAGTCGTAGGCGTCGAGCATCGTGATGAAATCGCCCGCGCTGCCGTGGTAGGAAAAACCGATCTCGCCAATTCGGCCGGCAACCTTCTGCCGTGCGATCCATTCCTCGACACCGAGCGCCACGAGACGCTCCCATTGCGCCGGCGCGGTGATGTTGTGCATGAGGTAGTAGTCGATATGATCGGTGCGGAGCCGCCGCAGCTGCTCGTCGAAAAAGCGGTCGAAGTCCTCCGCCCGTTTGCAAGAGCCGTGGGGCATCTTGGTCGCCAGGTACACGCGATCGCGCAGCTCCAGGCGCTCAAGCGATGCGCCCACGCAGGCCTCGTTGCCCGGATAAAGATATGCGGTGTCCAGATAGTTGATACCACACGACACGGCACGCGAGATGATGGCATCGGCCGTCTTGGCATCGGGACGCCCGGCAACGCCGGGAAACCTCATGCACCCCAGGCCGAGCGCCGAAATGCGGTTGCCGCTTTTGGGGTCGATACGGTATTGCAAGGTTGCACCTTTCGCCGTCGCCGACAGAACAAGACGAAACAGGCCTGACATAGAGCCGAAACAGACCGGGATCGCTATAGTGCACGTATCGTAACGCAGTAGAGATCAAAAATCCCAAAGTCCGCGACGGGGTCGGCTATCCGGCGCGCGTCTTTGCGATCTGCCCTGCGGCTTAGGTCCCGCCAAACCAACCGACACAACAAAAAGGCGATCCGTAACCGGATCGCCCGAGTTAATCATCGGTATGAGGACGGGCCTCGACGTCGATCACGTCGTCATCCATATCGGCGCCAGAGGCATCCTTGCCATGCGGCCACTCCACGTGCACTTTTCCGCCCTTGATAAAGAACAGCACGGCAACCACCACAAGCACGATCGGTAGCAGGTGAAAGGCGACGCCTACGACGACTCCAAGGAGCGCAAGCGCGACAGAGATCGCCGCGGCAACGATCAGCAGGACGGCGATGGTGGTCAGAATGCTCATGGAATCCCTTCGTGTGCAACATATGGCATATCTACGTTGCCCCATTATAGAGATCATTAGAGCGAAAGTTCACCGTCCTGTTCGTCATCACGACAAAGCACCACGCCCACGCTTCCCAAGAGCGCGGCAACGATTACGAACGCCACGGCGACCATGGCAGCCCCATGAGCGGCCTGTGTGCCCGCAATCAGTGCCGCGATAGGGCCAAGAACACCAAAGAAGACGGCCACGATGGCGATAACGACATTCTTCGCATCCACGAGGAACTCCTTGCTCTCCCGGTATCGTTAACCCCAGTATGAAATGCGAATATCTGTCGGTCGCATCGCTTCTGTAAACGCTCGGTAAGCCGCAGTATCCCCGGCCCCTTCGTCCTACACAAAAGGACCGTTGCCACGAGTCGCCGTGGCAACGGTCCCAATTGTTCTTAAGGCAGAAGCGCCTGCGAAGCGCTATCTCCGTGCGAAACCCTACTCGTCCAGAGCGGCAAAAGCCTGCTTCAGATCCCAGATGATATCCTCGGCGTTCTCGGTGCCGATGGAAAGACGGATCGTCGAGGGCGTGATGTTCTGCTCGGCGAGCTCCTCGGCAGAGAGCTGGGAGTGCGTGGTGGTCGCCGGGTGCACGACGAGCGACTTGACGTCGGCCACGTTGGCGAGCAGCGAGAAGACCTGCAGATGGTCGATGAACTTCCAAGCAGCCTCCTGGCCACCCTTGATCTCGAAGGTGAAGATCGAGGCGCCGCCGTTGGGGAAGTACTTCTGATAGAGCTCGTGATCGGGGTGCTCGGGCAGGCTCGGGTGGTTGACCTTAGCGACGTGGCTGTCGTTGACCAGGAAGTCAACGACCTTCTTGGTATTCTCGACATGACGGTCGACACGCAGCGACAGCGTCTCGGTGCCCTGAAGCAGGATCCAGGCATTGAACGGGCTGATGCAAGCGCCCTCGTCACGCAGCAGGATGGCGCGGACATACGTGGCGAACGCGGCGGGGCCGGCGGCCTCGGCGAAGGAGACGCCATGATAGCTGGGGTTGGGATCGGCGATCTGGGTGTACTTGCCGCTCGCCTTCCAGTCGAAGTTGCCGCCATCGACGATCACGCCGCCGAGCGAGGAGCCGTGGCCACCGATAAATTTGGTCGCGGAGTGGACGACGATGTTCGCGCCGTGCTCGAGCGGACGGAAAAGGTACGGGGTGCCGAAGGTGTTGTCGACGACGACGGGCAGGCCGTGCTTCTTGGCGATCTCGGAGATGGCGTCGATGTTGGGGATATCGGAGTTGGGGTTGCCAAGGGTCTCGAGGTAGATGACCGTGGTGTTCTCCTTGATGGCACCCTCGACCTCCTCGAGATCGTGGGCATCCACGAAGGTGGTCTCGACACCAAACTGGGACAGCGTATGCTCGAGCAGGTTGTAGGAACCGCCGTAGATGGTCTTCTGGGCCACCACATGGTCGCCGGCCTGGGCAAGCGCCTGCAGGGTATAGGTGATCGCAGCGGCGCCGGAGGCGACGGCCAGGCCGGCCACGCCGCCCTCGAGAGCAGCGATGCGGTCCTCGAAGACGCCCTGGGTCGAGTTGGTCAGACGACCGTAGATGTTACCGGCGTCGGCAAGACCAAAGCGATCGGCGGCGTGCTGAGAGTTACGGAAGACATAGGACGTGGTCTGGTAGATCGGCACGGCGCGGGAGTCGGACGCGGGATCGGCGCTCTCCTGGCCAACGTGCAGCTGCAGGGTGTCGAAACCAAAGGTGTGCTCGGGGTTGTTAACAAACTGGCTCATGATGTTCTCCTTTTCCGGACGAGCCGCGAAGCCGTCCGTCAAATTACCTATCGGCTTTGTGTGATTAGAATAGTACGAGCGCCCACCCCTATCGTCAATCACTTAAATGCGTTAGCCTGTTATCGTTTTGATAGATAGCTATCGAATCGGAGGAAGACATGACCCTGCAGCAGCTTCGCTTTCTTATCGCCGTAGCCGAGTCGGGCTCCATCAACGGCGCCGCGCATACGCTCTATACGGCACAGTCCAATATATCGAGTGCCATCAAAAGCCTCGAATCCGAGCTCAACATCGAGATCTTCACGCGATCGAGCCGCGGCGTCATGCTCACCAACGAGGGCACCGAGCTGTTAGGGTACGCCCGCCAGGTGGTCGAGCAGGCCGATATGCTCGAGGCCCGCTATGCACAGGGCGGCACGCCCCAGGCGCGCCTGGCCATCTCGGCGCAGCACTATGCGTTCTCGGTCCAGGCGTTCATCAACGCCGTCGAACGATGCCGGGACCAAAAGTACGAGTTCATCATGCGCGAGACCACCACGGCCCAGATCATCGACGACGTCCGGGCCTTTCGCAGCGATATCGGCATCCTCTACCTTGACGACTTCAACCGTCGCGTGCTCGAGAAGGCCTTTGCCGACGCCCGGGTCGATTTCCACCCGCTGTTCGAGGCGGCCGTGCACGTCTTCGTGAGCGAGCACCATCCGCTGTCGCGCCGCCCCGAGCTCACCTTGGCCGAACTCACCCCCTACACGCGCTACAGCTTTGAGCAGGGAACCTCGAACTCCTTTTACTATTCCGAGGAGCCCTTCAGCTATATCCCGAGCGACCGCAACATCCGGGTGTCGGACCGCGGCACGCTCACCAACTTACTCATGACCTCAAACGGATATGCGCTATCGACCGGCGTGCTTTCGAGCGAGATGCAGTGGGGCATGGCTTCGATCCCCCTGGCCGACGCCCCTATCATGCAGGTGGGCTACATCATGCACGACGAGCGTCGTCCCTCGACCATCCTCGAAAGCTACCTCACCGAGCTCAAGCGTATCATCGCGGAGAATCACCACTGAGACGCAGCCGCTCCATCCCGGGGCATTACAATGAACGCTCGCACGCACGTCAATATCGAAAGGAACCACGTGAAGGTCACCATATATACCGACGGATCGGCCCGCTCCAACCCTGGACGCGGCGGCTACGGCGCCGTGCTCATGTACACCAACCCCGCCGGAAAGACCTTCACCTCCGAGCTGTCACGCGGATACGCCAAAACCACCAACAACCGCATGGAGCTCATGGGCGTTATAACCGCACTCGAAGCCCTCAACCGCCCCTGCGAGGTCGAGGTCCACTCCGATTCGCAGTACGTGGTCAACGCCTTCAACAAACATTGGATTGACGGCTGGAAAAAGCGCGGGTGGAAGACCGCCAACAAGCAGCCCGTGAAGAACCGGGATCTCTGGGAGCGCCTGCTGGCCGCCAAGGCCCCGCACCAGGTGCGTTTCATCTGGGTCAAGGGCCATGCCGGCCACGAATTCAACGAGCGATGCGACGAGCTCGCCACCACGGCGGCCGATGGCGGCAACCTCGATATCGACACCGGCTTCAGCGAAAACGACCTCTAGAAACGCACCGGCTCCACAGAGCCTCATTACGGCAGCGACACTCGGCGCGCGCAAATCGACCTGACGCGATACACTCTTAGACCATCCAAGCTTTATGTTTCAAGGAGTGCCCATGCTGCGTATCGCCACCATCGGAACATCCATGATCACGAGCGACTTCATCGAGGTCCTCAACACCCACGAGCGCGCGATGTTCGTGGGAACGCTGTCCCGCAACGCCGAACGCGCCGCAAGCTTCACCGCCGAACACGGTGGCACCAAGTCCTTCACCTCGCTCGAGGAGCTTGCTGCGTCATCCGAAGTCGATGCCGTCTATATCGCGAGCCCTAACGCCTGCCACCATGAGCAGGCGCTTGTCTGCATCGCGGCAGGCAAGCATGTCTTGGTCGAAAAGCCCTTCTGCGCCACCGAGGCCCAGGCGCTCGAGGTACTGCGCGCCGCCGAGGCCGCCGGCGTGGTGGCCCTTGAGGCCATGAGACCGCTACACGACCCCGCCTTTCACATGATCGAGGATGCCCTGGGACAGCTCGGTCGCATCCGTCGCGCCAGCTTCCGCTTTGGCAAATATTCCTCACGCTATGACGAGATCCTCGCCGGTCGACCCACCAACATCTTCGATTGCAACATGGCCTCGGGCGCCCTCATGGATATCGGCATCTACACCATCGAGCCCACGGTCGAGATCTTCGGCGCTCCGCAGACGCTTGCCTGCTCGGGCGTCCTGCTTGATCCGGCCACGCAGCCGCTCACCCATGGCCCCATCGATGGCTGCGGAACCCTGTTGCTCGGCTACGGCCCCATCACCGTCGACCTGTCGTATTCAAAGATCACCAACGATCTCATGCCCTCGCAGATCGAAGGCGAGCTCGCGACCCTCACCGTCGACAAGATCTCGACTCCCCAGCACGCCCGCATCGACCGTCGCGGAACGGCCGTGCGCAATGCCGCCAAAGCCGGCTACTCCGCCATCGATACCAGCATGTGCGAGCTCGACCTGCCGCAATGTTCCAACACCATGAGATATGAGCTGGACGACTTTGTCGAGGCCATAGAGGGTACACCAAACATCGATACCGAGATCTGGGAAACCATGGCAGGCCGCCATCAGCTGGGACACTACCGCGATGTCACCCTCTTCTCGCTGCAGATCGCCGATGCCGCCCGTCACAGCATGGGCATCACCTTTCCCGCCGATAAATCGAAAGAGGGTTAGGACGCCATGGGTTTCTTCGATAGCATCTTTGGCGGCGCGTCACGCGAACCCGAACCGCTCTCTCCCGTCGAGCGACGTCTGCAGGATCGCTTGAGCGTACTCGCAGACGATCCGGCCACTGCAAACGAACCCGTTCGCCTGTTCTTGCGCTGGACCGGCCAAGTGCAAGGCGTGGGCTTTCGCTTCAACAACACCAACATCGCCAAGGCCCGCTCGCTCACCGGCTGGGTTCGCAACATGGCCGATGGCTCGGTGGAAATGGAGGTTCAGGGGCCGGCGTCAGACATCTTAGACCACCTGCGGGCGCTCCATGAGTCATATGCAAACATGGGGGCACGCTTTAAGCTTGCCGAAGAGCGTACGCGCGCCATCGTGCCCGACGAGGCTTCTTTTGAACCACGCTACGAATATTGACATCCCATTGATTAAGACTATCAGTATCAATTCTCGATATTTTGTCTTAGCTGGGGTATCATTTATTGAAAACAGACAGGTCAGGTTGGAAAGAGGCGATATCCATGGCAACTCAGCGGCGGAACACCCGACAGCGAAAGCTCGTGCTCGATGCCGTGCTTCAAAGTTGCAACCATCCTACCGCCGATGAGGTCTATGGCATCGTACATGCCCAAGACGAGCGCGTGAGCCGCGGCACGGTCTATCGCAATCTCAACCTGCTGGCAGACGAGGGCACGATCCTCTCGATCAAGACGCCGGGAGGCAGCCGCTTCGATCGCACCGTCAAACCCCACGCGCATGTGATCTGCACATCATGCGGGGTCGTGGTCGATGTCCCGGTCCCCTTCGATGCCGCACTCGACAGCGACGCCTCCGAAGCCACGGGATGGGCAATCGCCTCGCACTATACGATCTTCGAGGGCCTTTGCCCCGCCTGCCAGGCGCAAAGCGGCCAGCTTGACGTTCAAGACGGGTCGCGTTAGCGAAGCAGGTCGCGCAAGCCCTGCTCGACGGTGTCGACGTAGCGAACGCGATCGTTAAGCCCGCGCATAACCGGGTTACAGCTTTCCATGAGAAATGGATGTCCCACGGCCTCGAGCATGCCGCGGTCGTTCTCGTTGTCACCGAAAGCAGCCATCTCATCAGGTTCGATGCCTAAAATCGCGCCGTATTCGGCCAACGATGTGCCTTTATCGGCACCCGGAACGATAAAGTCCGTCCAGGTATAGCCCGATGTCACCAAGTCGATGTGGCTCCCAAACAGCTTCTCGAACTCCGCACGAAAACGCGGTTGCTCCTCATGCGACGTCTGATACGCGACCTTGACGATATCCTCGTCCACCTCGTCCATGCGATCGACCACCTTGATCACGCAATGGTTGACGGCGGACAGGTTCTCGGCAAACGCCTCGTGACCTGCGAGCACATAGGCCACGCGCTCGCCCGAGACAAAACCCTCCACCTCGGGTCGGTCCTCCATCGCACGCCAGATGTCCATGGCAAGGTCACGGTCCATCACGCGCTTGACCACCGGTCGGTCGTCCTGCATGACCACCCCGCCGTTTTCGCACAGGTAGGCGATATCATCGGCAATCGGCGCAAACAGATGGCGAAGGCTCAGATATGGTCGACCGCTCGCAGGCATAAAGATCACGCCGCGCCGATGCAGCTCGGCAATAAGATCAAAAGCCTCCAAAGAAGGCTTGGACGCGTGATTGAGCAGCAGCGTTCCGTCCAGATCGCATGCGATCAGCTTGATTCCCTCGATATCACCCAATGGCCACTATCCCCTTATCGATCCCCACGAACGATGTTGATATTGAAATCCGGTGCAAACCCCACCACGACGTCGGCAGCCGCCGAGGTAAAACGCATCGCCGGATCGAGTTCGACATGGATGCGCGTGAGCCTGACCCCCGGAATACCTGCCACCATGCGGTCGACGATCGGCATGGCGGGCGTAAGCAAACGCACGGTATGGTCGTCCGATGCTCCCCGGAACAGCGGGGCATGCATGTTGCCGATCTCCCAGCAAACATGCGCAAGAGCGATCGGATCCATGCGATCCACCTCGACCAGGTAGGCTTCGGTGCTGCGCAGGCGTACGACAACCACCAAGGGCACGGCGCCCACGCGATCGATTCCGATCACGTCGCCGTCGGCCAGACGGCCCCCGTCTCCCGAACCGCCGGCGTCATCGGTATCAAACCTGAGCTCCACGGCCCTGCCGCGCACCGTTGCGGCATGAAGCGTGCGCGCGGCCGTCTCGTCCCAGTCGAGCATGAGCTCGTCGGTCTCGAAAGCACCGCCGAGCTCGCGGCGAAGCACGAGCTCGTAAGATGGATCGTTGAGGTTTCCCAGAACCGCGGAGCACAACATGGGCTAACCCTCGACCTCGACGAGCTCGATATCGAAGTTGAGATCCTTGCCGGCCAGCTCGTGATTGGCATCGAGCGTCACGGCCTCGGCCGTGACATCGATGACCACGGCGGGCACGGGCATGCCGCTCGGGGTGGACAGGTAGAGCTTCTGGCCCTTCTCGATCTGATCGATGTTGGGAACCTGCTCCGCCGGGAAGGTGATGACCATTTCGGGATTGTGCTCACCATAGGCATCGGCTGCCGGGATATGCACGGTCTTCTTCTCGCCCACCTGCATGTCGACGACAGCGGCATCAAAGCCCTTGATCATCTGACCGGCACCACAGGTGAATTCCAACGGCTCGCCGCGGTCGTACGAGCTGTCGAACTGCGTGCCGTCGTCGAGCGTACCGCGATAGTGGGTCTTGACCTTCTTGCCTTGGTTGGACATGCGATCCTCTTTCATAAAGCGGGCGGCGCCGGACATGTCCCGCACCGCCGTGAACATATGGCGCTAACTATACCCCAGTCCTACAATCTCATAACAGACTGCACAGAGAACACCACCATCCCAGGAGGCACCATGGCATATCCCGTATTCGATCTGCACTGCGATACCGCCGACCGCATCGGCTGGGCAACGCTCGACCTCGATCTGCGGTTCGCTTGCAAAAAAGAAGGATATGCCGCAGGAGACGAAACGCATCCGCAGGATTTCGATCTCATCGAGGGCAACGCCTGCGCCATCTCGCTCGCCAAGATAGACAGGACCCCATGGGCACAATGCATGGCGACATTCATCCCCGACGAGCTTACGCCCGCTCAGGCCGTACGCTTCCAGGCTCAGATCATGGCCCACACCAACGGCCAGGTCATGCTCAACCATGAGAAGATGGCCTCGGTACGCTCCGGCACCGAGATTCGCCCCGCCCTTAAGGAAGGCAAAGTCGTAGCCGTCCACACTATCGAGAACGCCACCTTGTTTGCCGATGACCTGTCACTCGTAGGGATGCTGCGGCAGCTCGGCATTCTCATGGCGAGCCTCAGCTGGAATGCCGAGGGGCCGCTTGCAAGCGGCCATGACAGCCATGCCGGCCTAACACCAGCCGGTCGCGAGGCGCTCGCCCAGATGGAGACGGCGGGCATGATACTCGATGTATCCCACCTCAACGACGAGTGCTTTGACGAGATCGCTGCACTCAGTAAACGTCCCTTTATCGCCAGCCACTCCAATGCCCGTGCCGTCTGCGGTGCCCCGCGCAATCTTACCGACGATCAATTCCGTCGCATCGTCGATGCCGGCGGCATCGTGGGCCTCAATTATTACGGCGCCTTCATCAAGGACGGCGTAGACGAGCAGGGTTGCGCCGACGTAACGTTCGATGACCTCGCCGTGCATATCGAGCATTGGCTTGATCTGGGTGGCGAAGACGCCATAGCGCTCGGCAGCGATTGGGACGGCGCGGCAGTTCCGCGCTTTTTGTCTGACGCCGGCAAGATGCCGGAATTCCAGAACATGCTCTCGCGTCGTTTTGGCAAGACCGTCATGCACAAACTTTGCAGCGACAACGCCCTCGCCTTCTTCGAGCGCTATTAAACGAAGGGCGACCCCGATTTTCCATCGGGGCCGCCCTTCGTTCTTACGCCAGCTTCGTATCGATCAGCTCGGAGAGGACGTCTCCCAGCTCGCGGCCGGCAACGCGCATCATCTGCGGAAAACGGCTGTAATAGGTCATGCCGGGTGTGGAGTTGACCTCGTTGAAGACAACCTCCCCCTCCGGCGTCACGAACAGGTCGACGCGCGCGAAGCCGCTGCAGCCGAGCGCCGCATACACGGTCTTACCGGCCTCGCGCACGCGCTCGAGCACATCGGAGGGTAAATCGGAGGGGCAGCGCAGCTCCGTGTTGGCCCCGGGGTCCTTCTCAAGATGAATACGGAAAAACCCGTTGCCATGGACCACGATCTCGTCGACCTCACCCATTTCCATCCCGTGCACGGTATCGCCGATGATGGAGCACCCGACCTCTACTCCCGTGATAGCCTCCTCGACGGCGACCTTTTCATCCAAAGCAAAGGCGGCATCGAGCGCCTCACGGTACTCGTTAGCGTCGTTGGCCTTCGATACGCCGATCGACGAGCCGCCGCGGGCAGGCTTCACGAAGACGGGGTAGCCCCCACATGCCTCGACCACGGCCCCGCATGTCGCCTCGTCGGCGCCGCGCCAGAGAACCTCGCACTTGGGCGAGCGCACGCCGGCGGCAGCGGCCAGCCGATGCGACGCATCCTTATCCATGCACACGGCGCTCGCCAGCACGCCGCAGCCCACGTAGGGGATCCCGCAAGTCTCAAGCGCGCCCTGGACGGTACCGTCCTCCCCGCCCTGGCCATGGAGCACCGGCAGTGCCACATCGACCTCGAGCTCACGGAACTCACCATCAACGAGTTCCAGCATGCCGCCACGCGCCTCGGTCCCGCGACCAGGGATCAACACCACCGGGTTGACATCGTGCTCCTCCCAGGCGCCCGTCATGATGTCGGCAACGTCTCCGCTGTAGTGAAACCATGCGCCATCGCGATCGATGCCGATAAGGATGGGACGGTAACGGTCTGCAGATAAAGCAGAGATCACGTTGTCGGCCGACTTGAGTGAGATATCGTGCTCGGTGGAAATGCCCCCGAAGATAATGGCGACGTTAGTCATAATAACGAGTCCTTTCCTCACGCGGACAGGGCCGCATGACAGTCTGTGACAGTTGCCCATTATACTGTCTGGGGCGGACACCCCGCATGCATCGGGGCCGCCGCTTTAATCCATGGCTAAGGAGCGTGCGTGGCGCAGACGTTCATCATAGATATCCCGGGGGCAGACGGGACGAGCATCCCCGTCCTCGTCGCACGCAAACGCGTCAAGAATTACAACCTGCGCGTCACCCCCACCGGTGCGGTCCACGCGAGCATACCCCTCTCGGCGACCCGTGCATCGGCTGAAGATTTCATCGCTCGAAACCGATCTTGGATCCTTGCTCGGCTCGCCCACCAAGCCGAGCAAGGGACGGGTCTTCGCGCGCACGGTCTTCTCACCGCCACCTCAACGGTCGCGCTGTGGGGACGGGCCGTAAAACTCGGTGACGCTCTCGCCCGCAATTTCGAACCCCCGCGCGTGCAACCTCCCCAAACGACGTTCGCGACCTTTTTGGGAGTGCAATCGACGGCTGCGCCCGCACGGCAACGTCCACGCGTCGATATCACGGGGCTCACCCAAGACGAGATCACCCGCCGCATCGACGCTCTTTACAAAGACGAAGTTGCACTCACCGCCCCCCAGCTTATCCATGGCTACGAGATAAAAATGGATGTCAAGGTCACGCGCCTCACCGTGCGCTCCATGAAGACACGTTGGGGATCTTGCACGCCGCGAACGGGCACCATACGTCTGGCACTCGAACTTGCCGCTTACCCACCCGAGTGTCTCGACATGGTCGTCGCGCATGAGCTCACCCATCTTTTGGAGCCGAGCCACAACGCCCGGTTTCATCAGCTCCTCGACGCCTTCTATCCCGATAACCGCGCCGTCGCCGATCGCCTCAAGCATCCAGCTCTTGGCTAAAAGACGACACATCCCCGTTGAAGTGCGACTTTCCAATCAAACGTTGTTGCTAAAACGCTTTAGCTACCGACGTTTCATTGGAAAGTCGCACTTCAGCGATATGAATCGGCACCATGAAGGCCGGCAACCTTAAACGCAGCCGAGCTCGAGCTTAGGCGCACCCTAGAATCTGCCGAGCAGCGTCTGACGCCCCATCCTCCGCGGTATAACCCCAACACCAACCGATCCAAGGAGGCAACCATGAAACGCCAGGGAAACACCGCAGACCGAACCTCCGCACGCAGACGCACCGCGCTCCATATCACCCATCGCACCATTGCCGTCATCGCCGGGCTCTCGCTTCTCACCGGCGGCGTCGCGGGCGCCGGCACCGTCGCCATCACCGCGCCCGCACAGGCCCAAGAGCAAATCGCTGTCCCTGATGCGCCCGGCGCGTCGGCAGGCGCCCAAGGCGACGGGGCGGACACCATGAGCTTCGACTATACCGGGAGCTATACGGGCACCATCACCGCGAGCGGCGAGGACATCACGTCTGACGGTGAGACCCACACCGCCACCCAGAGCGATTGCAACGCCGCGCTCGTCGAGGACGGTGGCTCGCTCACGCTCGAGAACGCCCTGCTACAGAAATCGGGAGACGACACCGACGGAGACCGCTGCAACTTCTATGGCGTCAACTCCATTCTCACCGCAGTGGGCGAGGGCTCCACCGCCACCGTTTCCAACTCGTCCCTCGCAGCGACGAGCGCGGGCTCCAACGGCATCTTCGCAACCGACGGAGCCAAAGTCATCGTAAGCGACACCTCGATCGACACCGCGGCCGATAATTCGCGCGGGCTCGATGCGACCTACGGTGGCGTGATCGTCGCCGATACCGTCGACATCAGCACCGCCGGCGACCATTGCGCCGGCATCGCCACGGATCGCGGCGGCGGGACCATCACCGCGACGGACTCCACCGCCACAACCCAAGGCTCAGGCTCCCCCATCCTCTATTCCACAGGCGATATCGAAGTCGATGGGCTTACCGGTACCGCAATCGGCAGCCAGATCGCCGGTATGGAGGGCCTCGACACCATCTCTATCGAAAATTCGACGCTCAAGAGCACCATAACCGGCAAGACGGCGTCCGACCCCATCGCCAACGGCATCATCATCTATCAGTCAACCTCAGGCGATGCCGAGTCCACCACCGGCGAGACCGCGACATTCACGGCAAAGAACTCCACGCTCTCGTCGGCGATCGAATCAGGTTCGATGTTCTACCTCACCAACACGACCGCCAAAATCACGCTCAACAACACGGTGCTCGACTTCGACAGCTCCAAAGCCGCACTCATCACGGCCGAAGGCAACGATTCCAACAACTGGGGAGACGCGGGAAACAACGGGGCCACCGTCACGGTCAAAGCCGTCAAACAAACACTCGAAGGCGATATCGTCGCCGACACCATCTCAAGCGTGAAGCTCTCCCTTACCAAGGGCAGCACGTGGACCGGCACCACGCACATCGAGGAGAACGCAAGCGGTTCCCCGACATCCGACTCGCCCATATCCATCACTGTCGACGGGTCATCGCGTTGGATCGTGACGCACGACTGCACGGTATCGAACCTCACCGTACATGACGGCGGAACCCTCAAGGACAGCAACGGCCAAACCGTCACCATCAAGGCAAACGGAAAGACCGTCGTCGAAGGCACCGGCAACGCTACCGTCACGGTAACGGGAGCCTACAAGGCCGACTGATGGCGCCTGCGTCAGACGCTCCGATGCCCTTAGCGCAGACGCTCGATCTCGACGCCACACGAACCGAGCGGTAGGCCCACAGGCGCCCACGGCTTCTCGAGCTTCACGCGCACACCCAGAAGTGCACCATAGCGAGCAAGCAGCATGCGAGCGACGCCCTCGGCAGCCGCTTCGATGAGCTTGAACGTATGATCGCGCAGATAGGCATCGACATCACGGCACACCGCACCGTAGTCGATGGAGACATCGAGGTCATCCCGCTCACCCGCGGTCCTCAGGTCGGCATAGAGCACGAGCGATACGATGAATTTCTGCCCGAGCGCATTTTCCTCGGGATAGACACCGTGGTTGGCGAAAACCTCGAGGCCGTCGACCGTGATGCGATCGGCGTGATCGAGATCGTCATGGGTCACATGTGCCAGCGTGGTATGCGCCGTGATATCGCCCTGTCCGCGTCGAGCGAGCTGCGCACCCTCCGTGCACGTCGCGTTCTGGGGCAGTTTCTTTGCCGTCATGGCCGTCGTCTCCTCACATGGATCCCGGTCGTATGCGGCCCGTCTGGCTACACGCGGATCGAGAGATTCTTCTTATCGTCGCTCCAGTTGCAAGCGCTACGTGCAGGACAGGCAAAGCAGGGACGCGAGGCCTTGTCGGCTGAGTACAGCAGACGCTCGAGAGGTTGGCTGTTTGCGCGCAGGCTTCGGTGACCCGCGACCGCCGTCTTGATCGCCCCGGATTCCGAAGGGTCAAACGCCAGCTCGGGCGGCATCCCGTCCAAAATCGCAGCCGCAACGCTTTCACTTGCGACATCATGAGGTATACCCGATTCGTACTGCTCATCTTTGCCGATATCGTGAAGAAGCGCCGCAGCGTAAACCACCTCACGGTCGAGCCCCAGATCGTCCTCCAGGTTTCGAATCCACATGATGCGCGCGACGTCGAGAAGATGGTCGATGCCGTGACGGCAGAAGATACGGTTCGTCTCAAGCCGAACGATATTGGTCAAATGGCGGCGAAACAGACTGTGATTGCAGATGTAATCCACACGCGGCATCTTGCCGAACATTCCAAGACCAGAAGCCATAAAGCCGCGGCGAGAAGTCCCCTTATCGGTTTTTGAGACAAAGTCGTTCACTACGCGCAAAATCAACGTCCCAACATCTTGAAAAAGCGCTCTTCGAGCGACGGATCGTCATTGAACACGCCACGGCGGGCAAGCGTCACGGTCTTCGTACCGGGTTTCTGAACGCCGCGCATGGTCATGCACATGTGCTCTGCCTCCATAAGCACGATGGCGCCCTGAGGGGCGAGCTGGTCCATGAGCGCGTCCGCCACCTGGGAGCACAGCTGCTCCTGCAGTTGAAGACGGCGCGCATAGACCTCGACGGTTCGGGCGAGCTTGGAGAGTCCGGCCACGCGACCATTGGGGATATAGCCTATGGCAGCTTTGCCGTAGAACGGAAGCAAATGATGCTCGCACAGCGAATAGAACGTGATATCGCGTTCGATGACCATATCGTTCGATGGCACGGCAAATGTTTTGGAAAGATGTTCCGCCGCGCTCGCGTCCCCGCCACCGACGAGCTCTCCGTACATGCGGGCGACACGTGCCGGCGTCTCGACAAGTCCCTCACGCTCCGGGTCTTCACCGATACCCTCAAGCAACAACCTGACGGCTGCCTCGACTTTTTGCTGATCGACCATGTGACCTCGCTTCATCCAACGTGTTCGGGCTATGGTACCACGCGGTCGACACAACCCGACAGGCTACATCGTATGCGTGGAATACACCGGATCATCGTGCCAAAGTTCGACGGCATGCGCTAGGTCGCACCCCTCACGCTCAGCCCGCTCGCGCGTGGCGACCATATCGATAACACGCTGATTGCTCGACCCGCGAAAACGCAGGGTAATATCGTACAGTTCCTGCACGAAGGGCCCATCGACGAGCATATCAAGGCATGCGAGGATGCGCTCCGTCACATTCGTATGGTGCTTTCCGTCCGCCATGAGCTCATCGAGTGTATCCCCGGTGTAGAGCCAGATGGTCTTGCCCGACTCACGCGGATAGGAGGCGCGTACCCGCTCGATGAATTCGACGAGCCCCGCCTGGTTCTCGGGTTCCATGGGCTCGCCGCCGAGCACGGTCAAACCGTCGATAAACGGATGGTCCAGGCTCTCGATGATTTTATCCTCGACCTCGCGGGTAAAAGGTTCGCCCGCGGCGAAATCCCAGGCAACCGCGTTAAAGCAGTTCTTGCACCCACGCCTGCATCCACTCACAAAGAGCGAGGTGCGAACGCCCTCGCCGTCAGCGATATCGAAATACTTGATGTTGGCGTAGTTCATCGAAACTCTCCCGAAAGGCCGAGACATAGCATCCCGCCCTCAAACAATCTCGGCCTTCCTCTTGCACAGGACTGTCCGAAAAATCGACCCCTCGTCTCCGGACAGCCCAGGCGGAAACTACAGATGCAGCACGCGATCGCGGATCTCCTCGGTCCGGCCCTGGTTCCAGAACTGTGTACCGATATAGCCGCAGGTGCGGCGCGCAACGTTCATCTTCTCCTGATCGCGGTTGCCGCAGTTAGGGCACTCCCACACCAGCTTACCGTCGTCCTCGACGATGCGGATCTCACCATCGTAGCCGCACACCTGGCAATAGTCGCTCTTGGTGTTGAGTTCCGCGTACATGATGTTGTCGTAGATGTACTGCATGACGCGGATCACAGCCTTGAGGTTGTCCTGCATGTTGGGCACCTCGACGTAAGAGATGGCACCGCCGGGTGACAGGGGCTGGAACATGCTCTCGAACTTGAGCTTATCAAACGCATCGATCTGCTCGGTTACATGCACGTGATAGCTGTTGGTGATGTAGCCCTTGTCGGTCACACCGGGAATGATGCCAAAGCGGCGCTGCAGACATTTGGCAAACTTGTACGTCGTGGACTCGAGCGGCGTGCCATACAGCGAGAAGTCGATATCGCTTTCGGCTTTCCACTCGTTGCATTTGTCGTTCATGTGCTGCATAACGGCCATGGCGAAGGGCGTGCCCTCCTTCTCGGTGTGGCTGTGCCCGGTCATGTATTTGACGCACTCATACAGGCCTGCATAGCCCAGGCTGATGGTCGAATACCCGCCCACGAGAAGCTTGTCGATCGTCTCGCCCTTCTTGAGACGCGCCAGAGCGCCGTATTGCCACAGGATAGGCGCGGCATCCGATAGCGTGCCCTTCAGGCGCTCGTGACGGCACATGAGCGCCTCGTGGCACAGCTCCAGACGCTCATCGAAGATCTTCCAGAACTTGTCCATGTCCTGATGGGACGAAAGGGCCACATCGGGCAGGTTGATGGTCACGACACCTTGGTTGAAGCGACCGTAGTATTTGGGCTTATCGGGATCGTAGTTAAGCGCGCCCGCGACGTTACCGTAGCCGTTGCCCGAGCGATCGGGCGTCAAGAAGCTGCGGCAGCCCATGCAGGTATAGCAATCACCGTTGCCGGCAGTCTCACCCTTCGAGAGCTTGAGCTCACGCATCTTCTTCTCGGAAATGTAGTCGGGCACCATGCGCTTGGCGGTGCACTTCGCGGCAAGCTTGGTCAGATAGAAGTACGGGCTATCCTCATGGATGTTGTCTTCCTCGAGCACGTAGATAAGCTTGGGGAAGGCAGGCGTGATCCACACGCCCGCCTCGTTCTTTACGCCTTCATAGCGCTGACGAAGCGTCTCCTCCACGATCATGGCAAGATCGTGCTTCTCCTGCGGGCTGCGAGCCTCGTTGAGATACATGAACACGGTCACGAACGGCGCCTGGCCGTTGGTGGTCATAAGCGTCACGACCTGGTACTGGATCGTCTGAACGCCGCGGCGAATCTCGTCGCGCAGACGGTCCTCGACAACCTCGCGCACCTTTTCGGCCGGCGCCGACACACCGAGCTCCTCGAGCTCACGGGCGACCTCACGGCGAATCTTCTGACGGCTGACCTCGACAAAGGGGGCGAGATGCGTCAGCGAGATGGACTGTCCGCCGTATTGCGATGACGCCACCTGGGCGATGATCTGCGTGGCGATATTGCAAGCGGTCGAGAAGCTGTGCGGCTTCTCGATCAGGGTGCCCGAGATCACCGTGCCGTTTTGAAGCATGTCGTCGAGGTTCACCAGGTCGCAGTTATGCATGTGCTGCGCAAAGTAATCGGAATCATGAAAATGGATGAGGCCCTCGTTGTGGGCGTCGACGACCTCCTGGGGAAGCAGGACGCGCTGCGAAAGATCCTTGGACACCTCGCCGGCCATATAGTCGCGCTGAACGGAATTGACGGTCGGGTTCTTATTGGAGTTCTCCTGCTTGACCTCTTCGTTGTTGCACTCGATGAGCGACAGGATCTTGTCGTCGGTGGTGTTCTTCTGTCGCTTCAGGCTCTGGACATAACGGTAGATGATGTAATGGCGAGCGACCTCATAGCAGTCGAGACGCATGATTTCATCCTCGACCATATCCTGGATCTCCTCAACCGACACGGTATGCCCGGCGTTATCGCATGCGTCGGCCACGTTCTGCGCCGCGTAGATCACCTGACGATCGGTCAGGCGAGAGTGCTCCTCGACCTCCAAGTTGGCAGCCCGAATGGCGCTGATGATCTTCTCGATATCAAAATCAACCTCAGTGCCGCTGCGCTTGATGATCTTCATGCCCTAGCCTCTTTCTTCCTCAACATGTCCATACCGTCCATTCGCGTTTTGACGCCAAAAACCACCTGACAGGGCCCAGCCCTGCCTTGCGGCGCCAGCGCGCGAATCTCTGTACATCGATTACCATATGCTCCCGTGCGGACGTTACGATCATGTCGAAGCGTCATTCGCACGAAGGGCAAAAGGGATCTCGCTCTTTGTTCGACATCTATGATACGACAAAGAATCTTCCATATCCTGTATTCATTTTAAATTGAGAACACAACATATAGTGTTTTTGCAGGTCAAACTAATAAGTATCCTACTTCGCGAAACACCAAGCGGACACAACGCAGATCTTAAAATGACCGCCATACCGCGATGACCTGCGCGAGCTTCAAAAGCTCAAAGCGGCCGTCCGGAAAAGCATCTTACCAAAACGGAAGACCGTGCCCTAAAAGATTACAAAAGTTGACCCTTGACCAAGATATGGGGCGAACGATCGTGGATGCTTTAAAAAGCTACGACACCGATAGGCCGGGTCTTAACGGGGATAACCGGAGATGCTAATCGCAGAATGATCGATAAAGAAAAACAGCCCAGAGACAAAGCCTCTGAGCTGCATAACATTTGGTGGGCGTTAGAAGATTTGAACTTCTGACCTCTTCCGTGTCAGGGAAGCGCTCTCCCCCTGAGCTAAACGCCCCAATGGAGCGGACAACGGGGCTCGAACCCGCGACCCCAACCTTGGCAAGGTTGTGCTCTACCAACTGAGCCATGTCCGCCTGCGAGGAATTAGTATGCCGGAAACGACTCATGCGCGCAAGAACTTTTTTAAAAAAACTTTCACTAGCCCAACGCCGTCCGTTTGGGCTTCCCTCCTTACGAGAAGGTCAAGCCTCCCTAAACGAGTAACGACAGCGAGCGACGTCCCGGTGCCCCATATCGACCCGAAGTGAGCGGACGCTGGCCGGACGGCCGCGTCCGTGAAGCTGAGGGCCGAGATGGGGTGCTGGGGCGCCGCGCAGCGTCAATAAAAAACGCGGTTCGTTAGAACCGCGTAAAATAGTTGGAGCGGACAACGGGGCTCGAACCCGCGACCCCAACCTTGGCAAGGTTGTGCTCTACCAACTGAGCCATGTCCGCATATATAAAAAGAACGAGAACGGGCGCCGGAGCGCCCGGTAAGTTCCTGGAGGCGAAGCCCGGATTCGAACCGGGGGTAAAGGCTTTGCAGGCCTCTGCCTTACCACTTGGCCACTTCGCCGAATAAAAGAGCCGCATTCAAACGGCTCTCTTACAAGCAATGGAGCGGACAACGGGGCTCGAACCCGCGACCCCAACCTTGGCAAGGTTGTGCTCTACCAACTGAGCCATGTCCGCTTGCAGGAAGATAATTTACGCGAGTCAGCCGATTCGCGCAAGTACTTTTTTCTAAATTCTTTTTCTCATAGCTATTTTTGCAGGTCGAAGGGCAAAAATAATTCTCTTCGCGTTATCCTCGATCATCGTACAGCTTTACCAGCTGCACCTGGGTACCCTTACCACCTGGCCTCCGCGACACATCAACGCTATCGACGAGCATTCTCATGAGCTTGATACCCCGACCACGCTCCTCGCTTTCCCGCGGATCCTCATCGACCGCGATCGCATAGCCGACGCCCTCATCGGTCACTTCGATCACCACGCGATCACCGTATGCCAGAACCGTCAACACGCATCGACAACCGGTGGCGTGATCGTACGCGTTTCCCAATGCCTCGCTTGTCGCAAGCGCCATGTCGTAACGGGCCTCACGTGTCAGTGGCAGCTTTTCGAGCAGCGCTGCCACTCTGTGGCGATAATGGGCCAGGTTCTCGACCCCCTCAAGAACAGAGACGCTCTTACTCCAGCGAGGAGACTCAGATGGATCGAGTACGGGCACCTGGGCCCGATCCGCACTTGACGCGTGAAGGATATCTACCAGGCGCGCGATCTCCAGAAATCGCATGATCGCCGTCGAGGCATTGACGAGCGTCAAGAGCCCCTCGACACGCATGAGGCGCCGTGCGCGTGAAAGTAAAAAAGCCAGACCCGTCGAATCGATAAAGCTTACCGCCTGGCAGTTAATGACGATACGGCGTACGCCATGTGCCACGAGACCATCGACCCGGTCTCGCAGGCGAGGAACCGAGGCGATATCGATATCGCCCGGGGGCGTAACAACGGCTATGTCGCTCCATTCATTCATATACGCATGATTCCCCTTTGTCGTATCGGTCAAACAGAGATAATCCTCGATCGGCGCCGAAACGCCCTTCAACGCTATACACTGCCTCGCAAAAATTGAAGGGCAACGAGAGCGATATCATCATCAAGCGCCGACCCTGCGAACCGATCTAGATCGGCAAGAACCGTTTGGCAAAGGCCCGCCACACCGTCATCGGCATGGGCCAGCAGCAGATCGCGCAGACGTTGCTCTCCATAAAACCCTCCGGATGCGTCTCGCGCCTCGATGGCACCATCGGTATACATGAACAGCATGTCACCGGGCGAAAAAGAAAAGCTCCCCGATTCATACACCATGCCATCGAAGGCACCGATCACGCCGGATTGTCGGCTTAGAAGTTCCACCTCGGCAGACGAGCGCTCGGGCTCGCCCAAAACCCCTGACGAGGGCCGTATCAACATCGAAGGGGGATGCCCGGCCGAACAATACGATGCGCGACCGCCCTTGAGATCGATCTTGGCTATAAAGGAAGTGACGAACGTCTCCACGCGCGAGAACCCCATAAGCATGCTGTTGAGGGAACGCGCCATATGCGCCGGGGAAGCCCCCTCCCATGCATATGCGGTCAGGGCCGTCTTGACAAGCGAAGCCATGGAAGCGGCCTCGATGCCTTTTCCCGAGACATCGCCCAGAACCATCACCGCCCGATCATCCGGAAGCCGTATCAGCGTATAGAAGTCACCGCCCACCAACGCCGAGTTGGTAGCCGACGAGTACACCGAGTCGGTAACGATGCCCGGAACGTCCCCCAGCGAGTTTCTCATACCCACTTGAAGGGTCTGGGCAATATGCCGCTCTTCGCGCTTTTGGGACTCCCCTTCTGCAATCAATTCATAATCGCGTGCTAGATGAACGAGATAGTCATATTCAAGGTCATCGATCGGCTCTTGCGAGCCATCACGCAACAACAAGGCATAATCGAATTCCCTAAATGTCTTGCTTGAAAGAACGACCTCATTGCAACCGGGCCTGCGGGACCGCTTGTCAGAATGCGGAAGAAACGGTTCTCCCACATCGATAAAGACTCCCTGACAGGGCATGCCATGCGAAAGGAGCCACGACCCCATATCGGTCGTCGCATCGACGCGCGTAATGCGAACACGTTTAAGATCCTCGACCGTCGCCGATCCCAAGACCGATGCCTCAAGCCCATCCGCTACTGATCCAAAATGAGCAGCGGGCGCACTGGTCGAAAAAAAGAGAGCCTCAGGATCGCCCGGAAGGCGGACTCGGCTACCACCATCGAAAACCATGACAAAGGAATCGAGACCGGCATCGAAAGAAATGGGGCAGAAATGGCAAGATAGCGTCTGGCAGACTTCGCTGGTCACATCAGACAGCACGGTGCCGGGATCATCGGGATACGAAAACAGTAAATCACGCGTAACGTTAAGAGAACGGTTGAGCTCGGCGGTACGGCGCGAACGAACGGCCGAAACCAGGCCGACCAGTTGGATGGAAAGGTACTCGCAGATGACCTCAAGCACATTGACGTCGTAAGCACGTGGGGTCTGGGGGCGTTTCCATCCGATTTCGAGCACGCCCAAGACTTGGGTACCGTAGAACACGGGAACCGCGATCTCGGAACGATACGAGGGCATGTCTTGAACACGAAGCAAATGTTTCGAGCGGTTGTCAAGATCGATAAATAAGCCCGAGACCCCCCGGTCGCCTTCGGGATCCTGCTGGATAGATATACGGCAGGCGCGAGATTCGCGAAGCACATACGTGGGAATACCGGCGCCGTAGGGAACAAACTCGGGAAGGTAGGAATCCCTCATACCCCGAGAAATGCCACGTAGTTTGAAGCCACCACTCTCCGAGAAATAGAGAGCCGCGCCCGAGGCGTCGAGTGTATCGACCAATCTGTTGAGCACTGTATCCAGGAGAGCCGAGAGATCTTCAGACCCTACCGTAGACATTATGACCGACAGCGTACCCGAGAGACGCTTATTGGCAGTCTTAAGCTCCGAGAGCACACGATGCATCTGACGTTCATGAAGATACTCGTCCTCGACGCTCTGAAGCGCAACGAGTGCCCGCTCCTCGACCCCGGCATCACTTGTGGAGGGAGCTATACCAGCTCGCACCTTAACGGGAACGAATGAGCCATCCCTCAGCTTCAACATGAGCTGAGACTCACTGCCATCTGTCTTGAATGGAAGGCGATGATGCGGAGAACGCTCGAAATTCGACGAGTACAGTAGATCCTTGATATCGGCACCGATGATTCGGGAGCGCTCATCGCAGACAAACGAAAGGAAACGACGATTGACATGAAGGATGGTGCCATCGAGTTCACAGACCGCAACAGCATCACTCGTGATCTCAACGAGCTGTGAAACCTGAGACCAATCATGGTGCTCAAATGTCTCCATCGTCATCACCACCGTAAATCGGTAATAAAAAAGCCTCCGAAGAGGCTTAAAATTCGATGGTGTCGGAGGCGGGACTTGAACCCGCATGACCAAAAATCGGTCACTAGCACCTCAAGCTAGCGCGTCTGCCAATTCCGCCACTCCGACATGCTTTTGTTGAATTCGCTTTGCTGTCTGTTTGCGTCTGCGCTTTCAACGAGGAAGATAATAACCCATAGCCAAAGAACCTTGCAAGCACTTTTTTGAAAAAAGTTCTGAGAAAGTTAGAGCGTGCAATCTACCTGCTGGTTTGTTGGATCCCGGGGCGGTTTGGGGTTTTACTCAGTGCTCAAACAGTCCTGCACAAGACGGACAGCACATTAAGTGCTGTCCTTTGCGTGCGGAACTGCGCCTGAGCAAAACCCCAAACCGCCCCGGGATCCAACTCGGAGTTTGTTACTCCCCCATTTCTGAAAGGTGCTTGCAAGAACCTCGTCCAGAAGGAGAAACTGAAAAGAAAGAAAGCGTCCCGGATGCTGGGAGACCAGAGCAAAGCTCTGGTCTCCCTCAATTTCTTTTAGCTATAACAACGATTGGAAGTTGGTCGATGTAGGGCCTCCCTCGGGAGTTGCCCTCCAAAACATTCCGCAGGACGCAAGAAGCCCTCGCCGCACGAAGTGCGGCGAGGGCTTCTTGCGTGTCCGAGGACGTTTTGGAGGGCAACTCCCGAGGGAGGCCCGAACAACCACATCAACCTTACAGGTCGATGTGCGACTCTTTGATCGGGTGCGGCTCGGCGAAGTGGCAGGCACAGAAGTGACCATCGGCCACCTCGCGCCACTCCGGTAGTTTCTCAGAGCAGACGCCCTGTGCGATCGGGCAGCGGGTATGGAAACGGCAGCCGCTCGGAGGATCAAGCGGTGAAGGCGGATCGCCGGCAAGAACGATACGCTTACGGGACTTCTGCACATCAGGGTCGGGAATCGGCACAGCCGAAAGCAGCGACTGGGTGTAGGGATGGTACGGATCGGAGTAGAGGGTCTTCCAGTCAGAAACCTCGACCATCTTGCCCAGATACATTACGGCCACACGGTCAGAAATATGTTGAACGACGGACAGGTCATGCGCAATGAAGAGATACGCCGTACCGAACTTATCCTGAAGCTCCTTGAGCAGGTTGAGAACCTGTGCCTGAATAGAGACGTCGAGGGCGGAAACCGGCTCATCGCAGATGATCAACTTGGGCTTAAGAGCAAACGCACGGGCGATACCGACACGCTGACGCTGTCCTCCCGAGAACTCGTGCGGATAACGATTGATGTGCTCAGGGTTGAGGCCGACGACATCGAGCAGCTCGCGAACGCGCTCGATGCGCTCCTCCTTGGTGCCGACGCCGTGAATGGCCATGGGCTCCGAAACGATCTCACCGATCGTCATGCGGGGGTTGAGCGACGCATACGGATCCTGGAAGATGAACTGCATATCGCGGCGCATATTCTTGAGCTCGGACTTGCTCATCTTAGAGACGTCCTTGCCCTGGAAAAAGACCTTGCCAGCCGTAGGCTTGGTGAGGCGCATGATGGTGCGACCCGTGGTGGACTTGCCGCAACCGGACTCGCCTACGAGGCCGAACGTCTCACCGGGATAGATCTCAAACGAAACGTCGTTCACAGCGGAGACGACGCGCTTGTTGAGGTGGCTGGCGATCATGCCGGCCTCGGCGGGAAACTCCTTGGACAGATGCTCAACCTTAAGCAGCGGTTCGGAATGGGGATCGAAGGCCATTTACGCCACGCCTCCCTTCTTGTTGGACTTGCGAGTACGGGACGTCTCGGGCGCGTTCTCGCGCACGAAGGCATCGTCATCGGCAAAGTGGCACATAGAGTAGTGTCCAGAGGACATCTGGAACTTCTCGGGCTTCTTCTCATGGCAGATCTCGCACGCATAGGGGCAGCGAGGCGCAAACGCGCAACCTTTGGGAAGATTGACGAGCGAAGGCGGATTGCCGTGAATCGGGGTGAGCGCCTTCTTCTCATCAATGGCCTGTTCGGGAATCGAGCGGATGAGGCCCCAGGTGTACGGATGGCGAGCGTTATAGAAGATCTCGTCAGCCGAGCCAAACTCAACAGGATGACCGGCGTACATAACCATGATCTTGTCGGCCATGTCGGCGACAACACCCAAGTCATGGGTGATCATGACGATGGCGTTACCGTTCTTCTGCTGCATCTCCTGCATGAGCTCGATAATCTGCGCCTGGATGGTGACGTCCAGAGCGGTCGTCGGCTCGTCGGCGATCAGAATGTCGGGATCGCAGGCGAGCGCCATCGCGATCATGACGCGCTGGCGCATGCCGCCGGAGAACTGGTGCGGGTACTCGTTGACACGCTTCTCGGGCTCGGGAATGCCCACAAGGTCGAGTAGCTCGGTGGCGCGCTTGAGCGCCTCCTGCTTGGAATAACCACGATGCAGGCGCAAGCCCTCGCCTACCTGCTTGCCGATCTTGTAGACCGGATTGAGCGACGTCATCGGGTCCTGGAAGACCATGGCGATATCGTTGCCGCGCACATGACGCATCTCCTCCTCGCTCATATCGAGCAGGGATTCACCACGATATAGAACTTTACCGCCATGAATCTGCCCTGGAGGCATGGAGATGAGCCCCATGATGGTCATGGCCGTCACAGACTTACCGGAGCCGGACTCACCGACGATACCAAGCGTCTCTCCACGGTCAAGGGTGTAGGACACACCGTCGACGGCATGAACGACGCCATCCTCGGTATGGAAGTACATCTTGAGGTCGTCGACCTCGAGCAGGTGATGGCCCTCGGGGATCGGCTTGGTCTTAAGGTCCACGTAGTTGGTGTCTTGTTTCTTAGCCATTCGATTACGCATCCTTCATCTTGACGTCGAGGGCGTCGCGCAGGCCGTCGCCCAACAGAGTGAACGCAAGAACGGTGGAGAGGATCGCCAGGCCGGGCATGATCATCATCCAAGGGGCGTTCATGAGGTAGGTCTGACCGTCCTGGATCATCGATCCCCAGGAGGGCGTCGGCGGAACGACACCCATGCCCAGGTAGGAAAGGGCGGACTCGGTCAGGATGGCGCCACCGATGTTCATCGTGGCGTAGACGACGATGGAGGCGACGGAGTTCGGCAGGATGTGGCGAACGATGATACGGAAGTCAGAAGCACCCATGGCACGAGCGGCATCGACATAATCATTCTCCTTGACCGTAAGGATCGCCGAACGGAAGACGCGTGCGATCGAAGGCCAGCCGAGAATACCGACGGCGATGAAGACATTGGTGAGCGAACGACCGATAACAGCGATCATTGCGACGACGAACAACACGTACGGGAACGCCAGGAAGATGTCAGCGAAACGCATGATGATCGTGTCCCAGATGCCACCGTAGAAGCCGGCGAGGGCGCCCATGACCAGACCGATGGCCGTTGAGATGGCGGTCGCCATGATACCGACGGAAAGCGAAGCGCGTGCGCCGTAGATAACGCGGACAAGAATGTCGCGACCGAGCGAGTCGGTACCAAAAGGATGCTCGGCACACGGGGCGAGCAGAGCTTGGGACGCCATCTTGGTCGAGTCGGCAGCCGTCGGTGAACCGAGCCATTGCTTGGCCCACAGATCCGCGGTCAGAGCGACGAGGACGACGAAGATGATCCAGCAGATGCCGAGAACGGCAAGCTTGTTCTTGCGAAGACGCTTGAGGGCGTCGCCCCAAAGGGTGCGCGTCTGCGCAGGGGCGGACGCGTTGACCGCAGGCTTCGCGGCGGCGTCATGCCCCTTGGTTGCATATTTCTTGTATTCCATTACTCTCCCCCTACGCCTTCTCGCTGGATCCGCCAAGACGGATGCGAGGATCGAGGAACGCGTAGCTGATATCGACGATGAGGTTCACGACCATGACAACCACGACGACGAGCGTGACGCCGCCCATGACGATGGGCCAGTCGCGCTGGCTGATCGCGCGATAGATCTCATAGCCGACACCGGGCCAATTGAAGACCGTCTCGGTCAGGATGGCGCCGGAGAGCATCGCGCCGAAATCGACACCGATGTAAGTGACAACGGGGATAAGCGCGTTCTTGAGAGCATGATGGATAATGATCGAACGGTTGGAAAGACCCTTGGCCTTTGCCGTGCGAATGTAATCCTGATTCATAACGTCGAGCAGCTGCGAGCGCATGATGCGCGCCGTGTAGGCCGTCGACACGGAAGCTAGCGTGATGGCGGGAAGCACATAGTGCATCCAGTCCTGATACTGCGAGGACGCACCACCGGCGCCGGAAATGGGCATGCATTTAAGATACACGCCAAAGAAGAGCTGAAGCAGCATGCCGAGCCAGAAGGCCGGCACGGAAACGAAGACCGAAGTGGTCAACGTCACGAGCGTATCCCAAATGGAATAGCGCTTGATGGCTGAGATGATGCCCGCGCCGATGCCCATAATCGCCTCGAGGACGATCGCACAGCATGCGAGCTTGATGGTGTACGGATATTTTTGCGCGAAGATATCCGTCACCGGGAGCTTACGGGAATACGAGGTTCCCAGATCGCCGTGAAGCAGGTCGTTGATGTAGATGCAGTAGCGCGTTACCAGCGATTCCTGCACAGGGTTGCCGTCTTCGTCGAGGACGGCTTCGCCCTTGTCGTCGACCTTGACCAGATGATACTTGATGCGAAGCTGCATCTCGACCGCAGGGTCGAGAGCTTTGTCGCCCGCGATCAGCTTGATCGGGTCGCCCGGAACGATGTTCTGCAGCGCAAACAGGATGAGCGTGACGCCCAAGAAAACCGGGATGAACTGCAGTACACGTTTGAGGATGTACTTTCCCATACCACTCCCCTATCGTAGGGACACAACTTAAACGGGATGCCAGGCGCAAAAGACTGACATCCCGTTACTACTAACTCTTAAGTGTAACTCAAAAAGTTAGCTACCTGATAATTTGTCACCAGATTTACGCAAGCTCGGCCTGATTGAGGTAAGCGTGCTTCTGGGCGTCCAAATAGAAGGACTTGATGCGGTCGGAACCTGCGCAGGTGTGGGTGTAGAACATGATGGGGATAACCGGCATGTCTGCAGCGATCTTGGCGTCGGCCTCCTGCATCTTGGTGATACGCTCCTTGTCGTCGACCGTGGCGCGGGCCTCGTTGATCATATTGTCAACATCGGCGTTGCTGTAACCGGAACGGTTGTCGCCACCGAGCGAATCGCTATGGAACAGCGGGTACAGGAAGTTGTCCATGATCGGGTAGTCGGCGATCCAGCCCAGACGACCAAACTGATAGTCGCCATCGGTGTACTTCTGGAGAACAGCCTTCCACTCGGGGGTATCGGACTCGACCGTGACGCCGACCTTCTCGAGGTCACCGATGATCGACTCCATGATCTCCTTGTGGCCGCCATCCTGGTTGTAGGACAGGGTGATCGTCAGGCCGCGGTCGCCCTTGTCGTTGGCGGGATAGCCGGCCTTGTCCAGATACTCCTTGGCGGCGTCGACGTCATACTTGGAGAACTCCCAGGCGCCCTCTTTGTAGCCGTCGATGCCCGGAGGCACGATACCGTCGGCCGGGGTGCGAGTACCCTTGAAGATGGACTTGCAGATGGCCTCGCGGTTGATAGCGAGCGAAATGCCCTTACGGAAGTCAGCGTTGTTAAAGGGCTCCTTGTTGTTGTTGCAGGTAAGGTAATAGGTGGAAGGCTCGGAGCCGAGCAGCATGTGCTGGCCGTCCTTCATGTGGTAGCCGTCCTCGGACTCACCGAGATCCTTCTTGGCGGCATCGATCTGAGCGACGGGAACGTCGCAGATGTCGAGGTTGCCGGCCTGGAACTCCTTGTAGGCAGTCTCCACGTCCTTCTGGATGTTGAAGTGGATGCCGTCGACCTTGGCCTTGTCGTCGCCATAGTAATCGTCGTACTTCTTAAGGTCGATCGACTGACCGTCCTCCCACTTGCCATCCATCTGGAAGGGGCCGTTACCGATCGGTGCGAGGTAATAGTTCTTGGCGTCCTTCTCGGCGGCCTCGGGCACGGGGGCCAGGGCTGGGTGGGAAGCAACGTAAGCGAAGTCGGCGTACGGAGCGGAAAGCTTCACGACGAAGGTCTCGTCATCGGGGCACGAAAGACCGGAAAGCTCGTCGGTGTCACCGTTCTGCAGGGCATCGTAGCCCTCGACAAGAGACAGGTGATAAGAAACCTCGGAGGGCGTGTAAGCGGTAGCTACGGCACTCTTGGGGTTCACGACGCGCTCCCAACCGCGCTTGAAGGACTTGGAAGTGACCTTCTCGCCGTTGTGGAACGTAGCCTTCTTGAGCTTGAAGGTGAACTCGGTGGCATCGTCGTTGGCCTCGAAGGACTCGGCAGCAAGGCCCACGATCTCCTTCTTGTCGTAATCATAGCTGGTCAACGAATCGAACAGCTGGAACTCGACCTGGGTGCCCTGGTCCTCCTGGACGTTGTAGGGGTCGATGCAGACCGGGTTGTTGATATAGAAATTGAGCGTCTTGCCGTCGCCAGCGGAGTCGCCGCCCTTCTTGCCGCACGCGGCAAGAAACGCCATGGAGCTCGCCGCAAGGGAGCCGCCGATGAATGCGCGACGACCCATAACGGGCTGGTGGAACTTGGAATCAGCCATGCCATCCTCCTTGATAGTCAGGATAATCGGGGTCGATCGGACTTCACCGTCGAGACCGTCCTTCTTCCCCCTCAAAAACGCATCCCGCTGTGTTGGCTGTTCTTTGCACAACGAGTCCACGTTTCTCAATACAGTAGCGTATTTTATGCATAAAAGGCCCCTGATTCCGGTCAACGGTCGAGAAATTCTTTAGCGAAGCGGAGTATATGGTAATTTGCGGTTGAATATTTCCAATATGTAACAAAAAAGGCTTCGCAACGCGAAGCCTTCATACCCATGCTACGAGAAATATCGGTCTAGTAACCGACGATGCCCTGCGGGAAGAAGAACATGCAGAGCACGACGCAGACGGCAAACACAACGGCCATGATGACTGTAAGACGATCGAGATTCTGCTCCATGACGCCCGTAGCTGAACTCGAGTTATACAACGTGCTGGCAATCATGTCTGAAACGCCCGTCCCCTTACCCGAATGCATGAGAACGAGAATCGTCAGCGCGACGGCGGAAACAGCCCACACAACGAACAACAAAATCTGAAGCGGACCCATAGGGATACTCCTTACCTACAACAAATCAAAACTCCCGTACTGTACCACATTCCCCTGCGACCACCGCCCCATCGATAACCCAACAGGCAGAAACGTCAGAAAAAAGGACCGCCCGGACAAGCCGGACGGTCCTCACAAAACCATGCGAACGGGGAAACTACTCCTCGCTGGCGAGGACGCGACCCGTCATCTCGGCGGAAGGCTCAAGACCGGCCATGGTAAGCATGGTCGGGGCGATATCGGAAAGACGTCCGTCCTCGATACCGGTGAGCTTAGCCTTCTCATCGACGATGATGAAGGGAACACGGTTCGTTGTATGCGCCGTAAACGGATGCTTGGAACCGTCGGCAGCAACGTCGAACATATGGTCCGCATTGCCGTGATCGGCGGTGATAAGGGCAAAACCACCCTTGGCGAGAATCGCGGGAACCACCTTGGAAAGGGCGGTGTCCACGGCCTCGACGGCCTTGACGGCAGCATCGAAGACGCCGGTGTGACCGACCATATCGCAGTTAGCAAAGTTAACGATATAGAAGTCGGCGCGGTCCTCATTGATCGCAGCGACGAGCTTCTCGGTGACCTCGGGCGCGCTCATCTCAGGCTGGAGATCGTACGTGGCAACCTTCGGCGACGCGACGAGCACACGCTCCTCCCCGGCCTTGGGCTCCTCGATACCGCCGTTGAGGAAGAACGTCACATGGGCGTACTTCTCGGTCTCGGCGGTGTGGAGCTGCTTGAGGCCGTTGGCGGAGATAACGTCGGCCAGGACGTTCTTGGGGAACGTCTTGGGGAAGGCGACCTCGACATCGAACGTCGGGTCGTACTCGGTCATCGTGACAAAGTGCGAGAGTTTAATCTGCTCACGCTCGAAGCCGTCGAACTCCTTGTCCGTGAACACGCGCGTCATCTGACGGGCGCGATCGGGACGGAAGTTGAAGAAGATGGCCGCGTCGCCCTCGTGGATGCCCTCGTTATGGGCAGCGAAGGGCTCTACGAACTCGTCGCCACGCGGATCCTTCTCGTAGTAGGCCTTGATACCGGCAACCGGATCGGTATCGGAATCGGCAGCGTTGACCATGACATCATAGGCGCGCTGGATGCGCTCCCAACGATTGTCACGGTCCATGGCCCAATAACGGCCGGAGACGGTGGCGACGCGAGCGTCACAGCCGGTCTCCTCGGAGATCTTAGCCAGATAAGCGCAGAATTCACTCATATAGCCGGCACCGGACTGCGGGTCGACATCGCGACCGTCCATGAAAGCGTGGACGCGCACCGTCTTGACACCGCGCTCGGCGGCCATCTTGACGAGCGCCTCAACGTGATTCATGTGCGAATGGACGCCACCCGGGCTCATAAGACCCATGAGGTGCAGGGTTTTACCCGATGCCTTGACATCGTCCATCGCCTTGACGAAAACCTCGTTCTCGGCGATAGAGCCATCCTTGATGGCGTTGTTGATGCGCGAAAGCTCCTGGAACACGATGCGACCGGCACCGATATTCAGGTGGCCCACCTCGGAGTTACCCATCTGGCCGTCGGGAAGACCCACATCCTCGCCCGAAGCGCCGAGCGTGGTGTGCGGATACTTCTCGTACAGGCCGTCAAGGAAGGGGGTCTTGGCGGCGGCGACAGCGTTCTCGCCGTCGGCCGGAGCCAGGCCGCAACCGTCCATGATGATCAGGATTGCAGGAAGATGACGGTTTGCCATGTGTCCTACTCGCCTGCCTTAACGACCATCGAGGCGAAATCGGCAGCCTTGAGCGAAGCGCCGCCGACGAGGGCGCCATCGACGTCGGGCTTGGCCACAAGCTCGGCGATGTTACCGGGCTTAGCGGAACCGCCATAGAGTACACGGATGCCGTTGGCGAGCTCCTCGCCAAACATCTCCTTAAGGGTCTCGCGGATGGCACCGCAGACCTCCTGGGCGTCCTCGGCGGTAGCGGTCTTGCCGGTGCCGATGGCCCAGATGGGCTCATAGGCGACGACAATCTGCTTCGGGCAGGTGATCTCGAGACCCTCGAGACCAGCCTTGACCTGGCTCACGACGTGCTCGACATAGGTGCCGGCCTCGCGAACCTCAAGGGACTCGCCGCAGCAGAAGACCGGAACCAGTCCGGCGGCAACGAGCGCCTTGGCCTTCTTGTTCTGGTCCTCATCGGTCTCGTGGAAGTAATCGCGACGCTCGGAGTGGCCGATGATGCAGTAGGTGCAGCCAGCGGACTTGAGCATGTCGCAAGAAGACTCACCGGTATAGGCGCCCTTGGCCTCCCAGTACACGTTCTGTGCACCGAGGGCGATAGGAGCAGCCTGGATACGGCTGTGAACGGTCGTGATGTCGATGGTCGGCGGGCAGACGAGCACCTCGACGCCGGCCGGGACCTCAGGCAGGGCCTGAGCCAGCTCGTCAGCGAGCTTGGCGGCATCGGCGACGTTGTTGTTCATCTTCCAGTTACCAGCAATGAGAAGGGTGCGATTAGGCATCGAGAAGCGCCTCCACTCCGGGCAGAGCCTTACCCTCGACGAGCTCCATGGAAGCGCCACCGCCGGTGGAGATCCAGCTCATCTTGTCGGCCAGGTCGAACTTGTTGACGGCAGCGACGGAATCGCCGCCGCCGATGATCGAGGTGCAGTCGGCCTCGGCAACGGCCTCGGCGACAGCCTGGGTGCCGTGAGCGAAGTTGTCGAACTCGAAGACGCCCATAGGACCGTTCCAAAAGACGGTCTTGGCGCCCTTGATGGCCTCGGCATAGAGGGCCTCGGTCTTGGGGCCGATGTCCATACCCATGCGGTCCTCGGGGATGGAGTCAGAAGCGACGACCTCGCCCTGAGCATCCTCACCAAAGTGATCGGCTACGACGTTGTCGATCGGGAGCAGGATCTTGACACCCTTGTCCTCGGCCTTCTTGAGCATCTCTGCTGCGCGCTCGACCCAATCCTCCTCTTTGAGGGAGGTACCGACGGTCTTGTAGCCCTTGGCCAGGAAGAAGGTATAGGCCATGCCACCGCCGATGATCAGGGTGTCGGCGGAATCGATCAGGTGATCGAGGACACCGATCTTAGAGGAGACCTTGGAGCCGCCGACGATAGCGACGAACGGACGCTCGGGATCGGCGAAGATGCCGGTCAGCGTGTCGACCTCCTTCTCAAGCAGGAAGCCGGCGA